>Ga0208406_1000019_pt1 | contig 63158 bp, 38 predicted proteins | sample ETNtaG_15_FD_185769 | JGI IMG/M metagenome (GOLD analysis project Ga0208406, IMG submission 185769) | Marine microbial and viral communities from oxygen minimum zone, Eastern Pacific Ocean - ETNP201302PF89A (SPAdes) (version 2) | ecosystem: Environmental > Aquatic > Marine > Oceanic ...
GCTGCTTCATTTCTTGAAAAAAGTTCTTTGTAATTATTGAATCGGCTGGCTTCGTAATGACTTAATTCAAACCCCTTTTCTGCCAGAGAAATGGCCTGAGCCAGTAACTCCCTGCGGGAAATATTTCCTGATCCGTGATCTTCCCAGGCTTTTAACAAGCCATCAACTGTGCCGGGTACGCCGGAAGCAGCTCTGGTACGTAAGGACATGTTTTCAATAACATCCTTATTTTCATCAAGGTACATATCTCTGTGCGCAGCAGCAGGAGCTATTTCTCTATAATCCAGTGTAAAAGTGGACCCGTCAGCCATGCGGACGACCATAAAACCACCACCACCAATATTTCCATTTGATGAGGAAGTAACTGCCAGTGCAAATCCTGTCGCTACTGCAGCATCCACAGCATTACCGCCTTTTTTCATGATCTCAATACCAGTTTCAGAAGCTTGGCGGCTGGTGGAAACAACCATGCCATTTTCCGAAAATACAGGGTAAGGGCTTGCACCATTAAGAGTTGTGAATACAAGTGTAATTAGCAGATAGATTTTCTTCATTTTAATAATTTATCCAGTTAATAATGTTTTCGATTCCTTGTTTAACCAGCATAGCATTTTCTCCTAGATCATCCATTGTTAGATTTTGCTCCATTGAAATCTCTCGACTTGTTTGCAGTGTTTTTCCACCATCGAAATTTACATAAGCTATGCGTGCATTTAATTCTTCTGCAGGTCTCCCGAATGCTATCCCGGGAAGCAGGGCAACTCCTGTATCATTCAACAACTGTGCACATAAAGCAGGGGAGTCATTTATTCCTCTTGCATTCAGTTTTTCGGAATGATTCGAGAAATCAGGGAACAGGTAGAATGCTCCAGATGGAGAATGTACATCTACATTAGCAGAAGCCAAAGCATTCGAACAATATTGACCAACTGTTTTTAGAATACGACGACTATGATATAAATGTTCTTCCACTGTTTCTTTATCTCGATATGCAACGACGGCTGCGTGCTGGATAGGAGCAGCGACACAGGAATAAGTTTCACTGGCGATAGATGCCATGGCATCTTTGAGCCAGTATAATTCCTTTGGAAACGCAAAGTGGCCTAACCGCCATCCGCCAGCTCCGCACCATTTGGAAAGCCCTGAACTCACAATGGTTCCCTCCGGGTAATAACGGGCGATGGATATATGATCGCCATCATGATGCAACCTGCCGTATATCTCATCAGACAAAATGATGAGTTTATGTTCCTTGGCGATTGCAGCCAGCGCTTCCAATTCATCGGATGTATAGGTGCTTCCTTCCGGGTTACCGGGATAGTTCAATATCAACAAATGAGGACCAGTTGAATTTTCAATTGCTGATGATAATTGGTCTGGCTGTAACCGCCAGTTATTTTGCAGATTTGTATAAATATAATGATTATCTCTTTGAACGAGATTGGCCTGCGGGACATAAGATACCCAACAGGGAGATGGGATCAGTGAGGAACCTTCAATAGCCATTTGCAGAGTGAACATAAGTTCCTTTGAGCCAGGACCCACCAGCACACCCTCATCATCTATGTCAATCTGATCTGCATCATTGTGATAAGTAGCAACAGCTTCGCGCAATTCAAATAAACCCTCAACAGGCAGATAATTCTTACGGTAAGCATTTTCCTGCAGGGTAGCAACAATGGAATCTGGAACAGGAAAAGGGGATTGGCCAAAACCAAAGCGATAAATGGTGTTTCCTGCAGCGACTGATTCAGCACTCCGTTCATTGATAGCCAATGTGGCAGATCTTGCCAGCTGATTAAGATGCGGATGGAGCTTTTGATTCATAAAAGACCAGCGAAATTAACAGGTTTTGTTACTTGATTAAATAAAAAAAGCCCCGATAGAAACCGGGGCTTTTTTTAACTAAATGATATAGTTTAGAAATTGAAGGATAATTTCGTGTAAACGAATTTACCGTTCATACCATTTGGTGAAGTGGATGGATAGACGAATGCACCATCATTATTTCTACTGGTAAGTAGATTTTTTTCGGGCATTTCGTCTGTCAGGTTCTTCGCACCGCAGGCGATAGACATGGCGCCTAAATCAGCTGTGACTTCAAGGTCCATGGTCATAACAGCAGGATAAACTTGGGCAAACCCATCATCATATTCCACTGCTGTGAAATAACCCGGATCTTCACTGACAGCATAACGGCTATGGTATTCACCAAATTGATGCAATTTAAAGTTTACACCAATGGGTACATCAAGAACCGGCAATGAATAATTGCTCCAGCTTACACCCAACACCATATTGGTTTTGGGTTGGGCAGCAGTCATCGTGCGCATTTCTCTTTCGTCAAACATGGTGGTCTTTGCTTTTGTTACAAAGTCTTCATCACTTATCACCGTGGGTTCAGGTGAAGAAGAAAGACCATCGGGCAGATGAATATCTTCGATTGTTGTTTCTGTGCTATTATAACCCAACGAAAGATCTATTGCACCTAAACCACCAAGATCCATACCATAAGCAGCGGTCAGATCGATACCAGATGTTTTTGTATCAACACCGTTCATGAAAAAACGGCCGCCTGAAGCGTTTTCACCAGCAGCATCCAACAATGATTGAACAGCATATCCAAATGGATTGCCCTCTGCATCGCTACTGCCTGTGAAGTTTCCAGTCAACACAATACGATCTTTGATATTTATGCTGTAATAGTCAACTGAAACTCTGATACCACCGAAGTTTAGTGATGTTCCGGCACTGAGGTTTGTAGATGTTTCGGGTGTAAGTGCTTCAGCTCCCAACGCTACCGGGAAGCCGTGACTTACAGGGAATGTACCTACTTCAAAGGCTACCGTTTCACCTGTAATAGGATCTGGTAGGAAGTTGGTCGCAATCTTGGCCTGGTATGCCTGGGCTAATGCCGGGGCACGGAAACCGGTGCTAAAGGCACCACGCACAACCACACCGCTGATTGGTTCTGAACGAACGGTTCCTTTGAAACTCAAGTTACTGTAACTATTTGATGAACCATCCAACTGAGTATCATCATAGCTTTCCATGCGTACAGCACCGCCAACACGGGCAATACCGAGATCCATTTCAGCATCACCATAGAAGGCCATAACACTGCGGTCGGCATTCTTGGTGGCCAATTCATTGGAAGGTTTGAAACCGCTAAAGCACTGGCAGCCGCTTCCGGCCGTGCTGCTGTTTAGGCCAGTGTAAGTCACATTGCCTAAGGAATCTTCTTCTGCAGAATCCCAACCAACAATGCTGGTTCCAGCTTGCCCATTGGCAAAAGAAGCAGTTTCACCGGCATAAATACGGAAACTTTCAGAACGCATTTCCAGACCAGCAGCCACATCAATGCTCCCCATTTTTGTAGTTGCATCCACGTTGGTAGAGTTCTGATCGAACTTAAAACCACCAATGTCATAGGAACGCAGCTGCTCAGGGCCATATGAAGCATTAGTACTCATCATATAGAAATGATAATCATTCATTCCATAGGTGTTACTTATGTCATAGCTCCAGCTACCGAACACACCTTCAACACCCATGGATGCTGAATAATCAGCTACATCTGGCTGGATGTGTGGTACAAAGCCTGTGGGGTTAGAACTTAGCCAAACTTTATTACCTTGATCTGGCTGACGTGTGAAACAACCGGTATCGCCATTACGGGATGTGTATCCGCCAAAAGCATAGTACCGTTTGTCACCAGCTGGCAAATCAGCATTGAACATAAAACCCATATTGCTCTGTGCTTGATCACCCCATCTCATACGAAATGGGTCTACGAACCAGTTTGAACCGGCTTGCAACCGCTGTGATTCAGCTTCATCGTCACTCCAGTAATCGGAGTTGGGTTCAAAATACTGTTCACCCTCAACACCAACACGGTTGGAAAGTCCGCGGTCGCGATATTCTGCAGCAATGAGCAGCGAACCGCCATTACCGATTGAAAAACCGCGTGTTAACTGATATTGTGTAACTGCACCATCATTAATGGTATAATCTTCACTTGCTGTTACAATTGCCTGAGGATTGCCATCAGCATTGCGGGAATAATTAGCTTCCGTTGTTGGGTTCCAAGTAAAAGGTTCTGTTTCATCACCATATTTAATTCCATACAGGTCGTAGCCTGTTGGAATTGCTTCAATGACGTGTTCATTGTTTCCGGTGTATACATTAAATGATCCACCGCTGTTGCCTGATTTCAACACAATGTTAATGACTCCGGCAATAGCATCAGAACCATATTGGGCGGCTGCTCCATCACGCAGAACTTCAATGCGTTCAATGGCAGCTGCCGGAATTGCATTCAGGTCAACACCTGTATCACCACGGCTGGGGCTATTATTCACGTGCACCAAAGCGGTGGTATGGCGGCGTTTACCATTTACAAGCACCAACACCTGACCGGAACCTAATCCTCTTAAAGTCATGGGCCTTACTGTATCAGAACCATCTGCTATAGATGTTCTGGGCATGTTAAATGATGGTGCCAAAGATTGCAGAATTTGTGCGGTTTCTGAAAAGCCAGCACGGCGGATTTCCTGGGCTGTAAAGACGTCTACAGGTACAGCTTGTTCTTCTGCCGTGTGAGCGAAACGAGAACCAATCACTGAAACTGCTTTACCCGCCAATGCGCTAACATCAAGTGCGAAGTCAGCTTGAACTGCCCCAGCACCTACAGTCACGCTTTGACTGGCAGATTCATAACCGATGTACGAAGCGGACAATGTATAAGTACCTGGCGCTACACCTGAAATTGTATAGCCACCACTTCCATCGGCTGCTGCACCTGAGGATGTTCCTTCAACGGCCACATTGGCTCCAGGAAGCGCATTTCCATCTTGGTCCGTTACCGTACCGTAGATAGAGCCACCTTGGGCCATGAGACCAGAAAACAACCCTAGAACAGCTATTAAACTGATGAGTTTCTTCATCTTTTCTCCTTGGTTTGTTGTTTGGTATGTGTATATAAAACACACTTTTTTAGCCTTAAAAAGCTAAATCCAGCAGAGCTATACCTCAAAACATGCTTGATGCAACAAAATTTAATTTTTTATAATTATTATTAAAGCAGTAGGATCAGGAGAAATTTTTTATCTCAAAATCTAATATCTCGACGAGAGAATCAACATTTATACGGTCCTGTTTTTGGGTGTCTCTATAGCGAATGGTCACGGTGTTTCAGTCTAATCCTCTCGATAATTTGTTATAGCCTGGTTCTCTTGCAACTTGAAGAATTGTCTTAACTCCAGGAAATTTTCCGCTGATCTTATTTGATAAAACACAATAATACCGTGGAAATGGAGTAGCCGGTTTTAGCAGATATTTCTTTTATTCCCTTAATATAGTAATGATTCAAATTTTTCTTGATAATTAATATGGTTAATATGAAATGTTAATTACTTGACATCTACATGATTATTTATATAGCTTTGCTCGATATATAGTAAAGGATTTAAATGTGGTTACTTTGCTATACTGATTAGACAAGTCTTGAGAATCAAAATATATTAAGATTTTTCTATCTATTTAAGTTCAAATACCAAGGAGACAATTATGAAGAATAAACCATTGGTAATTACATTAGTCATTCTGTGTATCGGTCAACTTTTTGCGCAGACGACCGTATCCGGTACAGTGACTGACTCTGAAACCGGAGATGGACTCGCTGGTGCAAACGTGGTGGTGGAAGGAACGGACCTCGGAGCTGCCGCAAATGCAAATGGTAATTATTCAATTGCCAATGTACCTGCTGGCGCAACCATAACAGCCTCGATGATTGGCTATGCCAGTGCGAGCGCTACAGCAGCTGCAACAGTTAACTTTGCTTTATCAGCTGAGGCCATTGCAGGTGAAGATGTTGTTGTCATTGGTTTCGGTACTCAATCCCGTAAAGACGTCACAGGAGCCATTGCTACGCTGAAAGAAGATGATTTCACAAAAGGGGCAATGACGAATTTACAGTCTTTACTACAGGCGAGGGTTCCAGGTGTTGTGGTAACGGCAAATAATGGTGATATCGGCAGTGAACCGCGTATTCGTATTCGCGGTGGAACATCGATCAACGCCAGCAACAACCCAATTATTGTTGTAGATGGTGTCCCAATCAACAATTCCTCTGCGTTACCAACAGGGTTTACGACTGGTGGCGGAGCGGGAGCTGACGGCACTAAGGACAATCCTCTGGGTATGTTGAATCCGGGCGATATTGCTTCTATAGATATTTTGAAAGACGCCTCTTCTTCTGCGATTTATGGTGCTCGAGGAGGGAATGGCGTTATTCTTATTACTACCAAAGAAGGCCGCCCCGGTGAAGTATCAGTCTCTTATAATACGAACACAAGTTCATCAACAGTGTCTAATAAATTAGATTTAATGGATGCTTCGGAATATAAAAGCTATGCGAGTCAAATTGGCGCCAGTATTGAAGATGGCGGGGCAGACACAGACTGGCAAGATGAAATTTTTAGGACAGCAACAACAACTAGTCACAACGTTTCATTTAGTGCGGGCACCCCACACACGCAGTATCGGGCCTCCCTCAGCTATATGGACCAAGAAGGGATCGTTCTCAATTCGTCGATGGAACGCTATTCTGCCCGCTTGAACGTTAGTCACAGCATGCTGAATGATAAGTTACGTTTAGGTTTACGCATTTCTCCCACATTTAAAACGCGTAATAATACACCCTATAATCAACAAGCTGGATACTTTGGCGGTGTATTTACAAACGTTCTGAAGTTCAACCCCACGTTTCCAGTGAAAGATACGGATGGGTCTTATTATGAATACTCTACAACCACCATTCGCAATCCTGTTGCGTTGCTAAATGAAGTTTCTGACGTTGGGGAAGACATGCACGTGATGGTTGCTACAACAGCAGAATATGAACTTATGGACGGCTTAAGAGCAAAGGCAACGGTGAGTACAGACCGTGAATCCTATACGCGTAATATTTATGAACCAAACTCCCTGCCATACGCTGCTGCTACAGGAGGAAATGCAAGCGTTTCCAATACCCAGCGCGAAAGCATTTATTTCAGTTCAATGTTGAATTACAAAACTAAAATCGGTAACTCTAAGTTAGAAGCTCTAGGGGGATATGATTTTCAAGAGTTTACAAATACTGGTTTTACCGCTATTAGTAAGAGTTTTGTTTCCGATGCCTGGTTATATAATAATTTAGGTGGCGCAGCAGACTTTACAACAGCACCCATTTCCTTCAAAGACCAAAACACTCTGGCTTCTTTCTTTGGCCGCGTGGTGTATAATATGGGTAAGATCAACGTGATGGCCACTGTTCGCAGAGAAGGCTCATCCCGTTTTGGCGAAGATAATAAATGGGGAGTTTTCCCATCTGCATCATTAGGTGCTCGAGTCACAGATGATATTAAAGTAAGGGCAAGCTTTGGTGTGACCGGTAATCAGGAGATTGGAAACTATCGTTCATTAGTAACACTTGGTCCTGGAGCAAATGCTGTCATTGGCGGTTCGCTGTTGACGGGTGTTTCAGCTACTCAGTTGGCCAACCCAGACTTGAAATGGGAAACCACCAGCGACATGAATCTTGGTGTCGACTTTGCACTAATGGGTGTTACTGGTACCGTAGATATGTACTCCAAAACAACCGAGGACATGTTGGTTGAAGTAAACGTTCCTCAGCCAGCAGTTGTTACCACCAAATTAGATAATGCCGGAAGCGTGGAAAATAGTGGTTTTGAACTATCATTGAATTCTGATGTCATCTCTTCAGGCAATATGAATATGTCAGTTGGTTTCAATTTTGCTACCAATTCTAACGAAGTAGTCAGCCTTGGTAATGATGTAGAATATATCATTACAGGTCAGGTTGGTGGCGCCGGTTTAAGTGGTGTTCAGTCTGCGATTATTATGCCTGGTTATGAGTTTGCATCATTCTTTGGCTATGAATTCGAAGGTTATGATGCAGATGGTCAAGAAATATTATCGTCTACAGGTGGTCCTCTTGAGGACGGCAGAAAGATATTGGGCTCACCCCATCCTGATTTTACGTTTGGCATAACCAGCAATATCAATTTTGGAGCCATAGATGCCAGTTTTTATGTCCAGGGAGTTCAAGGCAACGAAATCCTGAATAATACAGCCTTGGAATATCAACGGCCATCTAACCCCTTTAATAATATCAATCTTCTTTCAGAAACTGCAGATGATGTAGCAGACGGTCTGGGTGCCGAAGCAGCAGTGGCCTTTACGGATCGTTTTATTGAAGACGGGTCGTTTATCCGATTGCAGAATATAACCGTTGGATATACTCTTAACACTGCCCAGTTCAAGAATCTTCGGGTATATGTGAGCGCAGACAATCTGTTCACTATAACTAAATATTCAGGGTTTGATCCGGAAGTAAGCACAGACACTGGGTTAGCTGAAGGTGTTGATTATACCAATTATCCTAAAGCCAGGACATTTTCTCTTGGTCTAAACGTTGGTTTATAGAAAGGAGCCATAGAATGTTGAATAAACTAAATAAAAATCAAATTCATATTCCACTGGTCTTCACACTGTTAATGGTGTGGAGCTGTACGGATTTAGAAGAATCTCCCTATAGCGTGGTTACTCCAGATAACTTCTACAACACTGAAGCAGAATTAACTGCTGCTGTTGTTCCTGTGTATAGCAGTCTTGGAAACGCTCAGTGGGGTGGCTATATGTTTTTACAGGAAGTTTCCTCTGACGCCATTGTTGTTCCCACACGGGGTGGAGACTGGGACGATGGTGGAGTTTGGCGAGCTTTGCAATTGCATGACTGGGATGCTACTCTTGGTTTTGTTGGCGAGGGATGGTCTGGCGCTTATGGTGGTATAGCAAGAGCTAATTCTACACTAGATGCTTTAAGCAGGGCGGAACAGACCGACTTGGTGCTGACTTACACAGCAGAAACTAGAGTGCTGAGAGCCTTATATTATTGGTGGTTAATCGATCTATATGGCGCAGTACCTTTGGTCACTGATGCTGAAACAGATCCGGAAAATCCCCCGGGGCAAACATCACGGACTGAAGTTTTTGATTGGATCGTTGATGAGATCACAGCTTCTTTAAATGACTTAGAAGAAACACACGGTTCATCTGGCTATGGTCGTATAACAAAAGGTGCCGCAAATACATTGTTGGCTACTTTGTACCTTAATGCTGAAGTATATACAGGTACAGCAATGTGGAGTGAATGCGCTGCTGCTTGTGATGCTGTTATTAATTCCGGTTTGTATGCACTGATGTCTACTCCTACTGATGTGTTTGCAATAGAAAACGAAGGAAGCGCAAATTCAGAAAATATCTTTGTACAAGCTACGCTGCCATTGGACGGAGTATCTTCTTTCCGTCATATGGCCACCTTGCATTACAATTGTATCCCTGCAAGCCCATGGAATGGATTTTCTGTCCTAACGGATTTCTACAATAGTTTTGAAGATGACGATGCTAGGTTAGATCAAATACTTGTTGGTCAACAATATGTACTGTTCGGATCGTCTGCTGGTGATTCTGCTTTTGATCGACAAGGCAATCCCTTGAATTTCCAAGTAGAATATCCTCTTATAGATGCCGATGAACACGCTGGACCACGCATGCTTAAATGGCCTATCGATCCGGCTATGACAGGATGGTTTTCTGGTGCTGATTACCAGATATTCCGTTATTCTCACGTATTACTGATGAAAGCAGAAGCGGCATTAAATTCAGGTGGAGACGTAGATACATATATTAATTTGGTCCGAGAACGCGCGGGTCTTGATCCTCTCTCAGGTGCTACTGCTGATGATATTTATTGGGAACGTGGGCATGAACTTCTTTGGGAAGGCTTCCGTCGGCAAGATCAGATCAGACACGGAACATTTCTTGATGCTTGGACACATAAGGATGCCAGTGATGGGGCACACAGGGTACTTTATCCCATTCCCCAAAGCCAGTTAGATGCTAATCCGAACCTGGTGCAGAATTCAGGGTATTAATAGTAAGGAACCTGAAATTGTAGTTTTTTCTTGGTTAAAGCAATGGCTTCCCCCAAAGGGAGTTAAGCATTAGTTAAAAAGAGCGGCTTTATTTATTTACTGCCGCTCTTTTTTTGTTCAAAATAATGTGTGCAGGTTAACTTATTTTCTAAACATGAGTATTCTCAAGATTATTTCGTTTTCTTTGTGGATTGTCATCCTTTTTTTCTGTTCCTGCGCAAAGGAAATTTCTACGATTGAGGTAAACAGTCTATTCACATTATTACCTAGTGAGGTAACAGGGATACATTTTGAAAATAAGCTGGCTGATGAAACAAAATTTAATGTTTTCAAATACCGTAATTATTATAATGGCGGTGGTGTAGCTGTAGGCGATATAAACAATGATGGACTGTCGGATATCTATTTGACAGGAAACCATTTACCCAATAAGCTGTTTCTAAATGAAGGTAATTTTCACTTTCGCGATATTACACAAGTAGCAGGTGTTTTTGGTCAACACAAATGGTCTACCGGTGTTGCCTTCGTTGATATTAATGGGGATCAGTTATTAGATATATATGTATGCAATTCAGGCAACCTGGAAGGTGATGACAGAGCCAATGAACTGTTTATAAATCAAGGCAATAACCATAACAACATTCCTGTATTCAAAGAAGCAGCAGCAAAATACGGCTTAAACAATAAAGGATTTTCAACCCATGCAGCTTTTTTTGATTACGACCGGGATGGGGATTTGGATATGTACCTCTTGAATAATGCATTCCGCCCATTAAGCACATTTGATCTTTCAAGAAATCTGCGCAATGAACGGGATCAATATGGTGGCGACTGCTTGTATCGCAACGATGATGGAATATTTACCGATGTAAGCGCATACGCCGGTATTTACGGAAGTGTAATAGGTTTTGGGCTTGGACTGACAGTGAGTGATGTCAACAATGACGGTTGGCTGGATATTTATGTAGCAAATGATTTCTTTGAACGCGATTACTTATACATGAATAATCAAGATGGAACATTTGTTGAAAATCTAGAAGGAGTTTTTCAACACACTAGTCTATCCTCGATGGGATCCGACATTGCTGATATCAATAACGATGGCTTTATGGATATTTTTACTACAGATATGTTGCCTGAGGACGATATACGCCTAAAAACAACGTTTACATTTGAAACATTTACATTTAATGAAAAAAAAGTAAGCTGGGATTATTACCACCAACTTTCCCAGAATACATTTCAGATCAATAACGGATATATAGGTGCCAACCAGCAAGTTTCATTTAGCGATGTTGGCTTGTTAGCTGGGGTAGCAGCTACTGATTGGACTTGGGGGGTTGATATCGTTGATCTCGATAACGACGGTTTAAAGGACCTGTTTATGTGTAATGGCATTTTCCGGGATGTTACTAATCAGGATTATCTGGATTACTTAGCAAGCGAAGATAATATCCATCGTTTAATAAGTGGAGAAAAAATTGATTTTCCTGAATTGATAGAGAAAATACCGTCAACTCCTCTTTCTAATTATATTTTCAAAAACGAAGGGAATCTAAAGTTTAAAAATATGGCAAAGAAATGGGATTTGGACGTTCCCAGCTTTTCCAACAGCTTGGCCTATGGTGATTTGGATGGTGACGGGGATAATGATTTGGTGATCAACAACGTAAACCAGCCTGTGTTTGTTTATAGAAACGAGACAGATACACAGACGAAAAATCATTACCTAAAAATACAATTAAAAGGAAGCGGATTAAATCGCTTTGCTATAGGGGCAAGAATTAAGGTGCATTGTGCAGAAAAACAGCTTTTTGTTTTAGAACAATCACCTATGAAAGCATTCCAGTCTTCAAATGATTATACTCTTACATTCGGTTTGGGGCAAAACACCTACGTTGATTCATTGATAGTTATATGGCCCGATGGACAAAAAAGTAAATTAGAAGATGTTCCCGTGGATACAATAATAACTCTGTTGCAATCTAACAGTGTAATGACCACAAATAAAAAAATAGAAAAGCCTATTCAACTCTTTCAGGAAATCACAGATAGATTTCCCCTTCAGCATAAACATGAAGAAAACGATTTTATAGATTTTCAACGGGAGCCACTGATTCCCCACAAACTGTCTACAGATGGCCCTAAAATGGCGGTTGGTGATGTTAATGGTGATGGATTAGATGATATATTTATCGGTGGGGCAAAAGGATATCCTGGACGACTTTATATTCAACAGACAGGGGGACAGTTTATTAGCACACAAGAACCACTGTTTGAGCAGAACAAAATATCAGAGGATATGGGTGCAGTCTTCTTTGATGCAGATGCGGATGGCGACCAAGACCTTTATGTCATTAGTGGTGGAAATGAATTTTCTCGACGGGCTCCGGCATTCCAAGACCGTTTGTATATAAATGATGGTTTGGGCTTTTTATCTCTTACCCGTAAATCATTGCCCGTGTTTTATGAAAGTGGTTCATGTGTAAAACCAGGAGATTTTGATGGCGATGGTGATCAAGACTTATTCGTGGGCACTCGTAGTATTCCATGGAGGTATGGACAAACACCCATGAGCTATTTATTGCAAAATGATGGTCAAGGACATTTCTCAATTGTTACCCAACAATTTGCACCCAGCTTAATCAACCTAGGAATGGTAACGGATGCAGTTTGGGCAGATTATGATAATGATAATGATTTAGACCTGATTGTTGTCGGTGAATGGATGCCGATCACCATTTTGAAAAACAATAATTCACACTTAATTAATGTAACCGAAGCATCTGGGCTTGACCAAACACACGGATGGTGGAATTGTGTAATTAGTGAGGATATTAATGGTGATGGTTTTATCGATTTTGTTGCAGGGAATATAGGCCACAACACAAAACTAAAAGCCACTTCCAAAGAACCCGTGATAATGTATATCTCTGATTTTGATGGTAACGGGACCGTGGAGCAGATTTTATGTAATTATCAATTAAATAAAAATTATCCTGTGATACTAAGATCTGATTTGATAGAAATAATGCCAAAGTTTAAAGAAAAATTTCCAACGCATGCTGATTATGCGGGTAAAGCAATAACAGAGGTGTTTACTACAGAGCAACTGGAAAAAGCGACGACTAACAAAGCAAATACTTTTAGTTCTTCTATTTTTTATGGTGATCCCAGCGGAATCTTCATAGCAAAACCGCTTCCGCTAGAAGCACAACGGTCGCCTGTCTATGCTATCATGGCTAAAGATTTTGATAGAGACGGATCAAAAGATCTACTGATGGCAGGAAATCTCTACGGTGTTACTCCACAACTGGGTCGATATGATGCTAGCTATGGTACACTATTGTACGGAAACGCATTAGACCGTTTTATATTTTCCCCTATGTCCAAAAGCGGCTTGCAAGTATTTGGTCAAGTACGGGACATATCTGTATTGAGATATCAAAATAAGCAAGACGTAATTGTTTTTGCTAAGAATGACAGCCAAATTCAAGTATATAAAACAAAGAAATAATTACATCAATTTATAAACACAATGGACATCATTAGACAAACCAAAAAAACGCTTATTTTCCTAATTATTGTTCTAGGAGTGAACAGCTGTGGACGTAACATAAAAATTAGTCAGGAAATATTTAAAGAAGTTGTATCACACCGTAACCTGGGCCTGGCTTATATAGAAGAAAACAGGTTGCTTGATGCGGTTGATGAATTTCAAGAACTGGTAAAAATCATACCACGGGAACCCCTGGGATATGCCAATCTCGGCTATGTATATTTAAATAAGAGCGGAGAGCTAGAGCAATCCGAAGCATGGCTTTTAAAAGCGTTAAAGCTTGATCCGGAACAACCAGAGATTTGTTTTTTGCTAGCAAAAGTATACGAATTAACCAATAGAGAACAACGAGCTGTTAATACGCTTGAAAATACGCTTAAAAAACATCCTGAACATGTACTATCGTTGTATCAACTAGCGTTATACTATGGAGACAACAAAACGCCTGAACACCAGAAAAAGGCAATTGATTATTTGGCCCTGGTAGTAAACATTCACCCAGGAAACGTAGCTGCCCGTTTACGATTAGTAGAATTGCTCTTAGGCAATGAAAACTCAGCTGATGCAGTACATCACATGGAGACAATTCGCCAGATTTTGCCGAAAATACCAGATGGATCCCAAAAAGTATTTTCCCAAGCCTTAGATCTAATGCGCCTAGAAAAAGCAAAGCAAGCCTTCACCCCCACAATCATGTTTCATAACATTATGAAGCCAACATCATTTTATGGGGCCTCACTTAAACGATTGAGAGGCACAAACGGTCCCATCGCCGGATCGCCAATCTATCGTTTCAGTTATTTAGCGCCCCCAACAAGAAAAGAACAAAATGATCTGCCTAACACCCTCAGCTTTACTGACGTCACTGTTGCAAGCGGGTTAAGCATTGTTTCATCAACAGACAAAACTATCAATAATGATAGTACACCACAAACAATAATGGCCTATGGAGACTATAACGGTGATGGGAATCAAGATCTGTTTGTATCCCAATGGCTGATCGAAGAGCAAACAAGTAAGCAATACCTATTTAGGAATAACAATGGTACGTTTTCAGATATTGCCGCAGATGCGGGTATTGTGCATCAGAGCAGAGATCTGTCAGCAATTTTTGCAGATTACGACAACGACGGCTATTTAGATTTATTTATTACCAACAGTCAGGCCAACAGGTTGTATCGCAACGCCGGTGATGGATCATTTGTAGATATTGGGGTTTCTGTTGGTGTTGATACTCCATCAGGCGGGATGAGTGCCAAATTTGCTGATTTTGACCTGGAAGGTGATTTGGACTTATATCTTGCAACTGATTCTAATAATAAGTTGTACAGAAATAACTTGGATGGAACATTCATTGATATTGGTGAAGAAGCCGGCGTGAATGGCCAACAAGTCACAAGCAGAGATATTAGTTTCGGTGATTTTGATGATGATGGGGACATGGACATTTTCATCCTCAATTACCTCGCTCCCAATCGATATTATGATAACTTGCGCCAGGGTTATTTCCAGAATATTTCCGAACACACAGGATTAGCCAACACAGGTTCTGGGGCTGTTGTTGCAGGTGATTACAATAATGATGGTCACTTGGATTTATTCATTACCGATCTTACCGGTGAAAACCATTCCTTAATGCGCAATCTGGGCGATGGAACGTTCCAAAGGGATAATGAGTCTGATAAGGTGTTCGACCAAATGGGGGATTTTTCCGGCAGAGATGCCGCTTTTTTTGATGCTGATAATGATGGTTTTTTGGATTTGGCTATTGCAGGAATAGCTCAAAATAGAGTTATTAAACATTCAGGTATATGGTTGTTGTATAATAATGGTGAAGGGAAATACAGAAACGCTACTGAACTTCTTCCAAATAATATAACTGCCACCACACAGGTAGAAGTGGTTGATTATGATAATGATGGAGATTTGGATCTTTTGTTGGTTGGGCTAAAGGGTAATCTGCGTTTATTACGCAATGATGGTGGAAATGTATACAACTATTTAAATGTACAATTATCCGGTTTACGTACAGGAAGTTCTAAAAACAACTTTTTTGGTATAGGCTCGAAAATAGAAGTAAAATCAGGAGACCTGTATCAAATGCGGGTTATGACAGAACCTATGGCACATTTTGGCCTTGGTGACCGTGATAAGGCTGATGTGGTACGTGTGCTGTGGACCAATGGTGTGCCGCAAAACCGCTTCAACCCGGAGAGAAACCAAACCATTGTGGAAACACAGATTCTGAAGGGCTCATGTCCATGGCTTTTTACGTGGAATGGGAAGGAATATGAATTTGTTACAGATGTCCTATGGGCCAGTGCCTTGGGGATGCCCCTTGGTATCATGTCTGGAGAACCGTTTTATGCATTTCCGAATTCTGCTAGAGAATATTTTAAGATCCCAGGCGAAAAACTTATTCCTAAAGATGAGCACTATTTACTACAATTCAGCACCGAGCTTTGGGAAACCCCATATTTAGACCAGGTAAAACTGCTGGTTGTTGATCATCCTGACAGTATAGATATAGTTTTAGATGGAACATTTATACCACCGCCCTTTCCACCGTTTCGCATTTATGCGATTACAGAAAAACGTCAGCCGTTATCAGCTCATGATGAAAAAGGAAATAACGTATTGGAAAGAATTTTGCATGCAGATGGGAACTATGTTTCCAATCTTACACCGGCAACATATCAGGGAGTCACCAAAACACACGATCTTATTCTTGACCTGGGGGACATATCTTCAGCTGACAGCGTGCACCTTTTTCTGTATGGATGGTTATTTCCCACCGATGCAAGTATAAACGTCAACATGGCTCAGTCGTCCATTGCCGAATCGATCTTTCCACATTTGCAGGTTATAGATAAAAACGGAAAGTGGAAGACAGTGATTGAAAACATTAGTTTCCCCAAAGGAAAAAATAAAACAATGGTGGTTGATCTAACCGGGCGTTTTCCGACCAATAATTATCAAATCCGTATCCGGACAAATATGCAAATATATTGGGATCAAATTTATTTTTCTGCTAATGTTTCTAGTGATTCTATTAACATAACAACGCTTTCTCCCCTTTCTGCTGATTTGCACTATAGGGGCTTTTCCAAGTTAACCAAAGCAACACAATATAGTCCGGTCATTCCTGATTATAATAGTGTTTCTACGGTACCTAAATGGAGAGACCTTACTGGGGCATATACACGTTATGGAGATGTGTTACCGTTACTCGAGGAATCAGATAGTAAATATGTAATCATGAATGCCGGCGAAGAAATATCCATAACATTTGATGCAAATGAAGCTAAAAAACTACAACCAGGATGGAGCAGAGACTTTATTTTTTACAATGATGGTTGGTTGAAAGACGGGGATTTAAATACGGCTCATGGACAGACGGTTACCCCACTACCGTTTCATGGGATGAAATCTTTTCCACCTGAACACAACGATTTATATCCCGATGACGATGAATTCGTTACATATATGAAAACATATAATACTCGAACTGTAACCACAGATTCATTCCAAAAGCTACTGCATAATCCTATTAAATAATTACTATGAACATTAGGTTTCACTCTTCTGCATATATTGCATTAATTATTATTATGTTTTTTTTTCAGGGATGTGGTAAAACCAAAACAAATAATAATTTGTTTTTGAAGCTTACACCTGCGGAAACAAATATTAATTTTGAAAACATTCTGATTGAAGAGGAATTGTTCAACTCTATCAATTACCTTTATTTTTATGATGGTGGTGGTGTAGCAGTCGGAGATATTAACAATGATGGGTTGGCCGATATATACTTTACCGCCAACATGTATCCCAACCACTTATACTTGAATAAAGGTAATTTTCACTTTGAGGATATTACTCAAGAAGCCGGTGTATACGGGGACATAGAGGGATGGACCACGGGGGTTACAATGGCTGATATCAATGGGGATGGGTTCCTTGATATCTATGTATGTCGCTCCAATTTATTTGATAAAAAGGGGGCGAACCTGTTATTCATCAATAATGGAGATCTTACCTTTACAGAAAGCGGTGCCGAATATGGTCTGAATTTTATAGGGCTTTCCAGGCAGGCAACTTTCTTTGACTATGACTTGGATAATGACCTGGATATGTTTTTGTTAAATCACTCAATTCATTCAAAAGGAACCTATGGACACATAGAACTACGGAATAAAAAAGACGATGAAGTTGGCGATAAGCTTTATAGAAATGATAATGGTCGTTTTATTGATGTAACTGAAGAATCAGGAATTTATGAAAGCATCTTGGGATATGGATTAGGCGTAGCTGTGGGGGATATTAATTGGGATGGATACCCCGACATCTATATTTCAAATGATTTTCATGAAGATGATTACCTGTATTATAACAATGGAAATGGTTCCTTTACAGAGGCATTAAGATCATCCGTTGGACATACCAGCAGAGCCTCTATGGGAAATGACTTGGCTGACGTAAATAATGACGGTCTATTGGATGTTGTGGTTGTGGATATGATGCCAGAAAGAGAGGATATTAGAAAATCATCAGTGTTTGCAGATCCATTTAATATTGATTACGTAAAACAACGCTTTGGCTATCATTTTCAATATCGTCGCAATACATTGCTTCTGAATCGGGGTAATGCATTGACACCTATTCCCGGGAAAAACACCGCCTTTAATCTGTTTAGTGAAATTGGTCAACTTGCCGGCATTCATGCAACAGACTGGAGCTGGGCGCCTCTTTTTATAGACTTGGATAATGACGGTCATAAAGATCTGTTTGTTAGTAATGGGATTTATAGACGACCAAACGATTTAGATTACCTGGACCATATAAAAAAGAACGAGGTTCGATTGGAATTAGACTCACGAACGTTTCAATCTAAGCCTGCACCAATAGATAGTGATAAGCTCGCAGAAATTCTTCAATATGTTCCAAGTGTTCCGATACCAAATTATGCGTTTCAGTCACAGGGCGACCTAACCTATATAAATCGCGCTAAAGAATGGGGACTTGGAGAGCCGGGATTTTCCAGCGGGGCGGCATATGCAGATTTTAATAATGATGGCGGGATGGATCTGGTAGTAAATAATACCAACGGTCCTGCAACTATCTATAAAAACCTACTTTATTGGGGAAAAGCTGATTCTTTGTATAACAACAATTATATTAAAATCCAATTGGTAGGCAAAGGTTTAAACACCAACGGAATAGGTGCCAAAGTGTTGATATATGCAAATGAAAAAAAGTTTTTTCAGGAATTAATGACAACCAGGGGGTTTCAATCAGCTGTGGAACCGGTTCTTAATTTTGGACTGGGAAACATAAAAATTATTGATTCCTTAAGGGTAATTTGGCCTACTGGCGAACAGCAAGTTTTATTCAATTTAAAAGTAAATCAAAGATTACGTATAGATCAAAAGAACGCTGCAAAAGATTATACATATGAAAACAAAATAAAGACAGGAAGGATGTTTCAAGATGTAACTGAAAGAGTACACATTGATTATAAACACCAGGAAAATACATTCATAGAGTTCAATCGTGAACCATTTATCCCCCATTTTCTATCCATGGAGGGCCCGGCTTTTGATGTTACAGATGTTAATAACGACGGTTTAGTTGATGTATATCTAGGAGGAGGGAAACATCAACCTGGTGCAATTCATTTACAAAATAACCAGGGTCAATTTAAGATGGTTGTTGATTCAGCGTTTATTCGGGACAGCCATGGAGAGGGTGTAGATGCTGCTTTTTTTAATGCCAATAACGATGCATTTCCTGACCTTTATGTAGCCAAAGGTGGTAATGAATATTTTGCCAGAATGGAACCTTTAAAAGACTGCCTGTACATCGGTAATGGAAATGGTCGGTTTGTGAAAGCAGAAGCCGCCTTACCGGATATCTATGCGAACAGCGCTTGTGTTAAACCCGTTGATATTGACAATGACGGTGATACCGACTTATTTGTGGGTAGCCGCTCAGTACCGCGGGAGTATGGCACCATTCCAAAGAGTTATCTGTTGATAAATGACGGCACTGGAAAGTTTTCGGATGAAATATCAACGTATGCCCCAGCATTATCTGAGGTCGGCATGGTTACGGATGCAATCTGGGTGAATTTAAACAACGATTCTTACCAAGACCTTGTGTTGGTAGGTGAGTGGATGCCCATCAAAGTTTTTTACAATAATAGTGGAATATTAACGGATGTCACTGAAAAATACGGCCTTCAAAATACTATGGGCTGGTGGAATACATTAGCTGCAGGAGATTTTAATGAAGATGGATTTATTGATCTTGCCGTTGGTAATCTGGGTTTGAACTCATTTCTGAAAACGTCTGAGGAAAGACCAATACAGTTATTTATTAATGATTTTTCCGGAAATAATAAACAAGAGCAAATACTTACATATTTTAATGGAACCCAATCGTATCCTTTAGCATCCATGGATAAATTTATTGATAATATTCCCTATTTACGGGAAAAGTATATTAAATATGCTGATTTTGCCGGTGAAGCGATTGAGGATATTTTTGACCAGGATCAGTTGAAAGCATCCGAAATAAGAAAAGTAGTAGAATTTGCTTCAGTTGTATTAATGAATAGTGGCAATGAAACATTCACCATAAAAACACTTCCTATTGAGGCACAGTTCTCTCCAATCTATGCAATTTTGATCGATGATTTCGATGGAGACGGATTTCAAGATTTACTAATGGGTGGCAATTTCAGTGGTGTGCCTCCTGATTTGGGCAGGTATGATGCCAGCTATGGAAGTGTATTGCTCGGTGACGGTACAGGAGCATTTACAACGACCCCAATTCAAAGTAGTGGCTTTGTAGTTACCGGAGAGATTCGTCAGATGAAAAAAATAAAAACCCCTAATAGCCAAAACCAGATTTTGGTTGCCCGAAACAACAACACTGTAGCCATATTTAACCAATTAAAAAATAAATGACGGGCTCAATTATAAAAACAACGCAAAACCTCAATTGAAATGACTTACAATATAGGATTGGATTAATCTATGCCAGTATTCAAACTTCATCCCATCGATATAACCATTATCGGTATTTACATTGTATTTGTAGTATGGTTCGGTTTTCGGATAGGTAAAAAACACAAATCTGCTGAAGACTATTTCCTTGCCGGCCGATCAATGATTTGGCCGTTTATTGGAGTTTCGTTATTTGCTTCGAACATCTCCAGCACAACCTTGATCGGGTTAGCGGGGGATGCGTATAGTACAGGTATTTCAGTCTTTAATTATGAATGGTTTGCAGCCGTTATTCTGGTGTTCTTTGTCATATTTATTTTACCTTTTGTTTTAAAATCACAGGTCTATACAATCCCGGAATTTCTTGAGCGTCGTTATGATGGTCGTGCCAGAACATATTTTTCAATCCTTAATTTATTTTTAAATATTATCGTGGATACAGCAGCCAGTTTATACGTGGGCGGATTGATGCTTAAACTCATTTTCCCGGATATACCCATGTGGCAGACCATTGGTGCTCTTGCGATAGTGGCGGGCATTTATACAATTGCGGGAGGCTTGGCTGCTGTTATATATACAGATGCGATTCAGACTGTTATGCTACTCCTTGGTTCAGTTATTATGTCAATTTCTGCTTTTTCAAAAGTTGGCGGATGGGAGGCTATTACCACTCAAGTTTCGCCAGAAATGATTAGTCTTATCAGACCATTGGATGACCCCGGTGTCCCTTGGCTTGGGCTGTTCACCGGCCTGCCGTTGTTGGGGGTATATTTCTGGTGCAACAATCAATTTATGGTACAGCGTGTATTAAGTGCCAAAAATTTGTGGCATGGTCGCATGGGAAGCCTATTTGCCGGCTTACTTAAACTGCCAGTTCTGTTTATAATGGTGTTACCCGGAACTGCAGCAATCTTGCTATATCCAGGATTGGAGCGAGCAGACTTGGTCTATCCCACCCTCATGTTTGATTTGCTGCCCGTCGGTTTACTGGGATTGGTCATGGCTGGTTTTATTGCTGCATTAATGTCGCAAATAGACTCTACATTGAATTCCGCATCTACATTGGTCACAGTGGATTTTGTTGCCAAGGCTAAACCGGATCTTTCACAAAACCAACTGATGAAAGTGGGTCGGTGGGTGACTTTGATTTTTATGGTGTTAGCTGCACTTTGGGCTCCACAGATAGATAAAATGGGCTCAATCTGGAAATATTTGCAGAGCGTATTATCTTATACCGTCCCGCCTGTTGTTTCCATGTTTTTAATCGGCACTTTCTGGAAACGGGCCAATGCCCATGGTGCTTTTTTGTCCATTGTAGTAGGTGTCCTGCTGGCAGTCGTTTTCTTTTATATGAATGAAATTGCCGGAATTATAAATATTCATTTTTTATACATAGCTCCTATATTATTTGTAGTTTGTTCTACTTTTCTTGTTGTTGGGAGCCTTTTGACGCCATCACCCAATGAAAAACAGGTAAGCCAATTAACTTGGACCAAAGCATTTTACCATTCAGAAACCGCAGAACTGCAACTATTACCCTGGTATAAAAATTATCGTATACTTTCAACTGTACTGATGGTGATAACTTTAGCTCTGGTTGGATTGTTTTGGTAATGACTGCGCATAAAGGTTTATTTTTTTTGAATGAGTGCTAAATATATTTTAGCCCTGGATCAAGGCACCACAAGTTCCAGGGCAATCCTGTTTGACCAGACAGGTGGGATCAAGGCATTAGCGCAGAAAGAATTCCAGCAAATTTTTCCCCAGGCTGGCTGGGTGGAACATGATCCATTGGAAATATGGTCAACGCAGTTGCAGGTAGCAATTGAAGTTCTGGACGGTGTTGAAAAAAGGGATATTGCTGCAATCGGTATCACAAACCAGCGGGAGACGACACTGATATGGGATAAAAATAGCGGGGAGCCTATTTACAATGCCATCGTCTGGCAGGACCGGCGTACTGCCAATATAACGGATCGATTAAAAAAAGAGGGACAGGAACCATTTTTCCAGTCAAAGACCGGGTTGGTCTTAGACCCCTATTTCTCTGGCACAAAAATCACATGGATCCTGGAAAATGTAGAAGGAGCTCGTGAGAAGGCAGAACAAGGTAAACTGGCTTTTGGCACTGTCGATTCCTGGCTCATATGGAACCTTACCGGTGGGAAGCATCATATCACAGATGTTACCAATGCATCCAGGACCCTACTGTATAATATCTATGAACTAGACTGGGATGACGAACTATTGGATATTCTCAACATCCCTAGATCAGTACTGCCTGAAGTACACTCCAGCAGTTCAGTTTATGGATCAACTGTAAACAACTTATTTGGTTCTGAAATACCAATTAGCGGAATCGCTGGTGATCAGCAGGCCGCTCTTTTTGGGCAGAACTGCATTGAACCAGGTATGGTTAAGAATACATATGGTACCGGCTGTTTCATGCTTATGAATACTGGAAAGGAGGTGGTAAAATCTAATCACAATCTCCTTACAACCATTGCCTGGCAACTGGAAGGCAAAGTGGAATATGCATTGGAAGGAAGTGTTTTCATTGGCGGCGCAATTGTACAATGGTTACGCGACGGTCTTGGAATAATTCAATCTTCATCAGAGGTTGAAAAAATTGCAGCACAGGTAGATGATACGGATGGTGTATACTTGGTACCTGCTTTTTCAGGATTGGGCGCTCCCCACTGGGACCCTCATGCCCGGGGAACCATTGTAGGCATGACCCGCGGTACAACGAGTGTGCACATTACCCGAGCGGCACTTGAATCTATTGCCTATCAAAGCGTTGATCTATTAAAAGCCATGGAAGCTGACTCTGGAATCCAGTTGAAACAATTAAGAGTGGATGGAGGCGCTTCAGTCAATAATCTTCTAATGCAATTCCAGGCAGATTTATTGGGTGTTCCGGTCATCAGACCACAAATAACAGAAACCACAGCACTGGGTGCCGCATATCTGGCTGGACTGGCTATTGGCTTTTGGAAAGACCAAAATGCAATATCTGAACAATGGGTAATTGAAAAGAAATTTGATCCGATTATGTCTAAAAACAAGGTAAAAACACTGTATTCCAACTGGCTGAATGCCGTAGAAAAGGCAAAGGAAAAAACGTATTATGATTGATCTATTTATTATTTTGGCTTTTATAGCGTATTCGATATCAGCCGGTTTCCGGGCCAGATCAAAAGCATCAAAAAGTCTTGAAGAATACTTCTTAGCTGGAAAAACCCTTACCGGCTGGAGAGCTGGTTTAAGTATGGCGGCTACCCAGTTTGCTGCTGATACACCACTTTTGGTCACGGGGCTGATTGCCACTGGTGGAATCTTTTTGCTTTGGCGGTTATGGATATACGGTATTGCTTTTTTGATGATGGGTTTTATTTTTGGCGCGTCTTGGCGCCGGGCTGGTGTATTGACGGATGCAGAACTAACAGAAATTCGATATAGCGGGAAAGGGGTATTACCACTGCGGGTACTCAAGGCAGTTTATTATGGTACCGTCATTAACTGTATTGTACTTGCCATGGTGCTGGTAGCCGCTGTTAGGATATCTGAAGTTTTTCTTCCCTGGAATGAGTGGCTGCCGCCAGGACTATATGACCTTTTACTCACAATTACCAGGGATCTGGGATTATCCATTGGCGGCATTTCCACAACAATAGATCCAGCCATTATTACTACAAATAACTTGATCAGCATTTTGCTGATCATGGGTTTCACGGCACTGTATTCCACAACAGGCGGTTTAAGAAGTGTTGTGGCAACAGATCTAATGCAATTTGGACTGGCCATGGTTGGTACCTTGATTTACGCATTTATAATAGTTGATCATGTTGGAGGTCTTGAGGTCATGGTGGAAAAAATAGGTGATATCTATGGCTCTGAACTGGCAGGGCGGCTGCTTTCTTTCGGACCACCGGGCGGTGAAATGCTAATGCCGTTTCTTATCATTATTGGTTTGCAGTGGTTTTTCCAAATGAATAGCGATGGGACGGGATATTTGGCCCAGCGTACAATGGCTTGTGCCACGGACAAAGACGCGCGAATCGCAGCATTGGTTTTTACTTGGATGCAGGTTTTTCTCCGCAGTGTGATCTGGATGATAATTGGCGTAGGGTTGTTGGTGATTTATCCTTTTACTCCAGAGATTGCAGCTGGAGATCAGTTCGCTGCTTCCAGGGAAATTCTTTTTGTCACGGGGATTGATGATCTCCTGCCTGTAGGGATTCGCGGTATAATGCTTACCGGTTTACTCGCTGCCTTGGCTTCTACAATTGATACCCACTTGAACTGGGGAGCAAGTTATTGGAGCAATGATGTGTATAAAAGGCTGATCTGTAATCACTGGCTGAGCCGTGAGCCGAAAAACCACGAATTGGTTTTGGCTGCAAGGGTTTCGAATATAGCCATTATAATCATTGCCCTGATTATTATGGCCAATCTGGGATCCATACAGACCACCTGGTTTCTTTCCTTGCTTTTTGGTGCCGGTATGGGTTCTGTTCTGGTTATGCGCTGGCTTTGGGAGCGAATTAATCTTTATTCTGAACTGGCGGCCATGGTAGTTTCTTTGATTCTTGCTCCTATTTTGCTGATTGCAACCAATGCAGGATGGATCATGGATGCAGAATGGGTCCGACTAAGCTTAATGGCAATCTGTTCAACAGTGGCTGCAGTTGCAGTCACATATTTTACACCAAGCACCAATGAAAATATTCTTATTTCATTTTACAAACAGATCAAACCGGTTGGTTTTTGGCAAAAAACCGCTACGCTTGCGAATGATAACCCCTTTCAGCCCCAAAAGGATTTTATTCAGGAACTAAAAACAACATTCCTTACTGCATTATCCCTGTTTCTGATGCTAATTGGAACGGGGAAACTATTGATCAGGCTGCCTGGTGAATCAAGTCTGTTAGCATGGGGATGTATTATTGTAGCGGTCGTTTTGATACGGACTTGGTGGAGAAATTCACTTGTAGGAAGAATTAATCCCTTTTACGCAAAAAAACAATAATTAGTATTTTCAGCGTAAGAGTGTAATAATTATATTATTGTAAATAGTCTAGATATGGACTTTGCAAATTCAGGATTGTGTCTAGCAGTTGCTCAGCAGCGCCAACATTATCGATTACAGGATCAGCCAATAATGCCAGCAGGGCCACATCTTTTGATTGCTCAAGTATAGCTGTAGTGGTTAATTCAATAACACTGACCTGGTTCATCAGCAATGTAGAGAAACTTTTAGGATAATTTTCCAGCTTCATTCCTGTGACTCCGTCTTTGTTAATAAGTGCAGGAACCTCTATTACGATACCATCCGGTAGGTGTTTAATAAAGCCTTTATTGGGAACATTTACCGCCGATTCTTCAAAATTTAAATCAGCATATATGCCTTCTAATATTGGAACAATTCTCTCACGCATATTTCCATCTATCTTAAAATTATCTCCATATGTTTCTACAGAAAAAAATGTTAAACACTTCTTTTTGTATTTATTATAAAAATCCAAGATGCCTTCATGATCCACAACGCTATAAGCCCACTGTAGATATTCACCAAGATGACTGTCTGTTGTAATTGGCAAATAATTGTAACGGTTAAAAAGTTCAAAGAATAAACCTCTTTCAGCACCAGGTTTGGAAACCTGCCCGTCCCAGGTATTAACAAAATTTTTGAAATATTCTGGTACTTTTTCTCTTATATCCGGGTAGGCATCTTTTCCAGTGTCTTTATACCAGGCCTCTGTCAAAATACTGAAATGATTCAGCCCTCCAGCTTTTATTCCAATGTTTGAAAAGGGTGTATTTAACATTTCTGGTAAATGGCGTTCCATGGATGCAATCTCGTGACACAAACCCGTAAATTTTAATTCAGGGTACTTGGTAGTTACCGTATGGCAGATCCGCTGCATGGGATTGCTAAAGCTAAAAACAAAGGCATCCGGGCAAATCCTGGTTATATCTTCACAAATATCCAGTATTGGAGGAATGATTCTCATAGAATGAAACATACCGCCCGGACCTCCATTTTCGCCAAATACTTGTTTTATTCCATTTTGTAGAGGAATCTTCCAGTCTTGTTCCCATAATTCAAACCTATCACCAACCTCGATAGAGATTATACAGTAGTCTGCGCCTTGTAGTGCCTCTTTTCTAGAGGTATGAGCTTGAATGTCGAAATCTAATTTGAATTTTTCTTTATATTGATTAGATATTTTTTCAGTTTGATGGAGGTTTTTTTCATTTATATCATGAAGAACAATAGTGCTACCCTTAAAAATTTTTGAATTAAAAATATCACCCACTGTACCCAATCCAAAGTTTGTGCTACCTGCGCCAATTAATACAATCTTCTTGTTCATTAAATTTCTTCCTTATTGGTTATTACAGTTTTTTCATTCTTAAAAAGGTATTTTGGTGTAATGCGATTCCTTCCTCTATAAAAATAGTTTGATTGGCCGGTATATCCTTAAATATTTCTACTATACCACTGGGCCAAATAACCTCAATATTTTTTACTATGTTATCTGTCCCAAGACCAAAATGCAATTCCTTTGCATGCATAGAGAAATAACTCTGCCCGGAGACAAGTGATTTTGTTTGAGTACTTGTTGAAGTAGAAATTTTTATTTTTGCACCAAATCCATCTCTATTTGATTTTGTACCAGCTATTCGAATTTTAATCCAGTTGTAATCCGTTTTGGACTCATTATGAAATAAAATTCCTTTCCCTTGGTTTTCATCAGAAATTGTTTCCCCTTTTCCATTTTCGATTTGCTGACCGTTGACTGTAATATAACAATCAACCTTACCATCATTATCATAATCGGCAAAACATACACCGCGATGAATGCGTTTTCCGGGCGCTAATATTCCTGATGATTCAGAAATATCAGAAAACCCGCCATTACCATCGTTATCAAATAGCAAATTAAATTGACGATTATCTCCGCTCACGGAATTTAAATGACCATTGGCAAAAAAGAGGTCCAGGTCACGATCATTATCTAGATCGAAAAGGGCCGGTGCCCAGCTGACTTTTGGCCAAGTCAGTTTATGAACCATTGGAGAATCAAAATCATGAACAAAGATAGCATTACGTAATTGGCCATCATTCTTGGTTTTGTTGTCCACCAATGTAGCGATAATGTTGACCTCCGATGAATAATTCGTATAGATTAGGTCCAATAGATTATCGTTGTTGATATCCCCAACAGCGATACCCATGCTGCCGTCTGTGGTGCCCAAGCCGCTGGGACCTGAGAAAGGTTTAAAAGTGCCATTCCCACGGTTCAGATATAAGCCATTAGCATCCGTATCGTTGGCTACAAAGACATCCGGATAACCATCATCATTAAAATCGTGGAACAATACCTGCATTGATTTTCTAGATGCATCATCCAATCCTTTTGTTGATGACGTGATGTCAGAGAAAGTTCCATCACCATTATTTTGATATAATGTATTTGGGAGCCCACCAAAATCCATAGGAAATCTTAAATTAGTTTTTCGGGGCCGACGAGTGAAGTCAACATACCCAGCCACATAAAGATCTAAATCTCCATCGATGTCATAATCACCCCATGTTGAACCACCATACCACCTATCCTTGATACCATCAGGGAATGCAGTTTTACTTATATCCGTAAAACTTTTATCACCGTTATTTCTAAAAAGTTTAAAGTTTCCATAATTCGTAATAAATAAATCCGAATCGCCGTCATTATCATAATCTGCAACAGAAATTGCCATTCCTTCGCCCTCATCTTCAGCCCCTGATTTTTCCATTCGTCTGAATCTTCCATCTCCTGTATTTTCATACAGTATATTCGTTATTTCTTTCGGACCCTGACAATTAATTAAATACAAATCCCAGTCACCGTCATTATCAAAATCCAGCCACGCCCCGCCGGAACCGTTCATTTTTATCAAATGAACATTGGCAAACTCATTCATCGTCATGAGCCGGTTGTTGGATTTCCAAAATTCTTTTTCTTCCTTAAAGACAAGGCTAAGTTCTTCATTTGTGGCTGCGCCGACCACTGAAGGTCCGATTTCACACCAACGGGGCCTTGGAGCGTAATGAATAAAATCAATTCCAGACTCTTCCGTTTTATCCGTCATAAAAATGGGTGAAATAGATTGACTGGATATCAAGCTATTCATTAAAAATGTTAAGTAAATATATATTGATGATTTAATCATGGATTGGAAACGATCATTTTAATGTTAGTCGAAGATGGAATTTACCAAACAACTGGTTTATTGGTTTCTTAAAAAAGGAGCCAGATTCTGTCAGGGCTTAGTGGATATCCAATTTAATTAAATAGCTGATCTGGAGAATCGTTAAGTGAGAATTTATGAATCATAGCGTAATCCAAAACCAAAGGGGAAAAGGGGATCCTTGGAATCGTAAGGTAAATCCTCCATTTGATTCTCTACGGCTTCTTGTGAAGAAGGTATTTCAAACGGTAGCTTCCCTGAAGGGTTAAAGCGGCCAAAAACAATTTCCAGAAATATTTCATCTTCTGTCCCAAAATCAGCGAGCAGGGACTCTGTTTCTTCGGCAATTTCAGTAATAATTGCAGGGCGTTCAAGTGTTATGCCAACCACAGACGGTTTTTGTTCGACTTGTCTTAGTATTTTCTTTTTTTCCGCTTCATTAAAATACAATCGGCCTTGGTGAAAAAACGCTTCTAACATGTAGTCACTTCTTTCGTCATAAGGTGTTTTCAAGCGTGTAATAAATACATCAGCAGCTTCAAAGGAATTAACAACCGTTCCAAATCGTGATGCGACCGTTGGATTTATATTTTCAACATAAATTTTTATGCCCTCCTTCAACGGTAATAGGTTTTCATTTTTTAAAAGGACCGTTGATTTTTTCTGAGCAAGTTTGCCTTTTTGTACGAATTCATCATTTCCTACCAAGGAAACAGCATAATCAACATCAACAAAAGGATTATCAAATAAGCCCAGTCGAAATTTATCCCGGAGAAGTCGACGAACACTTTCGTTAATGCGAGATTCAGAAATTTGTCCGGATTTGACAAGTTCAACGATTAATTCAGGTGACGATTCACCTCCAAATTGATCACACCCAGCATTCAGTACTTTTTTTGTCCGTTCTAAGGGCGTTAAGTGTTCGACACCCCAAGCTCTGCCATGATCAATTCCCGAATCGGTTATAATATTCCAATCGGTACAGATGATGCCTTCGAAGGCATATTTATCTCGCAGTAAACCAGTGATGATTTCTCTGTTAAAACTAAATCCAACATCTTCACTTGTTTGTCCAACCGGAATTCCATAATAAGGCATGATCTGTGCAGTATTGGCCTGGAAAGCGCCTTTTTCAAATGGAATTAAATGGTAATCAAAATTATCGCCAGGATATACCTGTTCTTTCCCGTAAGGAAAATGAGGATCTTCGCCATTATATTGTGGACCGCCTCCGGCAAAATGTTTTGTCATACACAAAACACTTTTATAATCAATCGTATCTCCCTGAAAACCGAGTATATATGCTTTTGTCATTTTTGCCGAGAGTTCGGCATCTTCTCCAAAAGTGCCTGCGATGCGGCCCCACCTAGGCTCAGTAGCCAGGTCTGCCATTGGACTCAGGGCCAATCGAATACCGACTGCAGTATACTCTTGTCGAGCAATATCCCCAAATTCTTGAACAAGCAGGGTGTCTCTAGTGGCTGCGAGCCCGAGGGCTGTTGGCCAGTGGGAAAAATCTTCTGTATAAACATTCGCACCAGGATTTTCACCAGGACCGTGTCGGGGATCTGTGGCGATGGTAACAGGAATTCCTAATCGAGTCCGTTCGGCCATTTTCTGAATATTATTATTCCAGGTTGCCAAAATTTCTACCGGTAGGTTTTGGATTATGTTGAAGTGATTCATTTTTAGACTTGCAACCATTTCAGCATTCTTTTTGAGGAAAAATGAAAAGAAAACAGTCATTCTGTCAGCAAAGAGGATAGGCTTTTCCATAGTTGAACCATCGGATTTCATCCCGATCATAGTGATAAACATTAGACCGGCTTTTTCCTCAAGTGTCATTTGCGAAAGTAGATTCTCAACTCGTTCCTCAATGGGAGCATGTCGGTTTTCATAAATGTCTAGTCTATCGTTTTTGTTGAGATCTCTGTATTGAATAGAATTATGAACTTGTGTTGGAGCTTCTGGTCCGAGCATACTCAGATATGTTTTTGCTTGGAGATGCCAGCGAAATTGGAAATAAGAAAATATACAGATGGCAATGAAAAGTAGTATTAATAAAAACCATCTAATTGATTTAAAAATTTTCTTCAAATGAAAAATTAATTAATTCTTATTAAGAAACATCAGAAATAATTATTTAGGGAATTTTTTAATAGCTTATAGTAACATTGAAGTATATTAGGACCAATGACTTATCTTGTCATCAATACTTTTTACCAAACTTTCTATAGAAATTCGATCTTGAACTTGCGTATCCCTATGCCGAAGTGTAACCGTATTATCCTCGAGAGACTGGTGGTCAACGGTAATGCCGAAAGGTGTTCCTGCTTCATCCTGCCGATAATAGCGTTTTCCAATGGAGCCCTGCTGGTCATATAAAACTTTAAAGTGAACTTTTAATTCATCGACAATTTTTCCAGCCAATTCAGGTAATCCATCTTTTTTAACCAATGGGCAAATCACCGCTTTTATAGGAGCTAATCGTGGATGCAGTTTCATGACAGTTCGATTATTTTCAGTATCTTCCCAGTAAGCATCTGCAAGAACAGTAAGAAGCATCCGATTGAGGCCTGCGGATGTTTCAATAATGTAAGGGAAATATTTTTCATTGGCTACTTGGTCTGAATACTGCATATTTTTTCCTGAATATTCCTGGTGACGCTTGAGGTCAAAGTCTGTTCTGTTGTGAACACCTTCAATTTCAGACCAGCCAAAAGGAAATTCATATTCAATGTCCCATGCTTCTTTAGCATAATGGGCCAATTCTCCTGCACCATGTTGATTAAATCGTAAGCGCTCCTTTTGAATTCCTAACTGTTCAGTATAAAAATTAAAACGCTCATCTTTCCATGCTTTCAATTCATCATCATCAGTACCCGGTTTAACAAAATACTGCATTTCCATTTGCTCAAATTCCCTGGTGCGAAAGATGAAATTCCTGGCGACGATTTCATTACGAAATGCTTTTCCAATTTGGGCAATTCCAAAAGGCACTTTCTGGCGCATTGCTCCCTGGACCAATAAATAATTCACATAAATACCCTGCGCTGTTTCCGGGCGCAAGTAGGCGATGGACCCTTCATCTTCCACAGGTCCTATCTGGGTTTTGAACATGAGATTAAATTGGCGGGGGTCAGTTAATTTTCCTGTTGTGCCGCATGTGGGACATTGGATGGAGGACCAGTCCACCGACTCAAGATTTCCATCAGTTAATTCATCAGCACGAAAACGAGCTTGACACTGCTTGCAATCTACGAGAGGATCATGGAATTCAGCTACATGACCAGAGGCTTCCCAAATGCGGGGGTGCATGAAGATGGCACTATCTAACCCGACAATATTCTCATGGAGTTGGGTCATGGAACGCCACCATAATTGAGCAATGGCATTTTTTAAGGCAATACCTAATGGACCATAATCGTAAACAGCTCCAAAACCGCCATAAATTTCTGAACTCTGGAAAATGAATCCACGGCGCTTGCATAAAGAAACAATCTTATCCAGTGAATGTGACGTTTCAGCCATTAGTCCAAATCCTGCAGTTCTTTTTCAATTTGTTCATTGTATGGTATTGATGACTCTTCTTGGTGCGCTGTCTGTGACTTTTCAATGATTTTACGGGGTGTACGAAGATACAATCCTAATACAGTTAACGCTGCAATGGCAATGATTACTGGGGCGATCCAAGCCATTATATTAAACCCCTGAGCTACAGGTATTGCCAGTATTCTTTCGCCGTAGACCTGAACAAAATGATCTAAGACTTCCTGTTTTGTTTCCCCATCTGCAACCAGGAGTCTTATTTTAGTTTCCAACTCTTTATTGCCATGGTCAAACACTGTACCGCTCCAGCAGCAGGGCGCCATGAGACTTTGTTCTAAATCAATGATTAATTCTTCATTTTCCTGAGCAGCTGCAAGTAGTGATACGAAAATAATTATCCAAAAATGTTTCATTTCTTTTTGCGCCGCCTGCGTTTTGCCGGACCTTTTTCCCGGCGGGCATTAATGAGGCCAACAGCTGTGTCCAGATCAATTTCATCCGGAGATATATCCTTTGGCAGCGCAGCATTGAATTTTCCATCAGATACATAGGGGCCGTAACGGCCATCCTTTAGTGCAATTGCCTCACCTGTATTCGGATGATTTCCCAATGTTTTTAATTCACTGCTGGGTTTATTGCGGTTTTTGATCACCTCAAGCGCAGTTTCCAAGGTTACAACCAAGGGGTCGTGGGGGTGAGGGAGTTTTACGTTTTTTTCGCCCACTTTTAAATAGGGGCCATACCTGCCAAAATCAGCTCGTATCTCATCTCCTGATTCAGGATGAGTTCCTAATAATCTTGGCATTGCCAATAAACGAATTGCAAGTTCAAGGTCTACATCATCTTTTTCTGTTCCCCGGGGCAATGATTTTCGTGTCTTGGAATCTCCCAATTGAACATAAGGGCCATAGGGGCCTTCCTTCAAATAAATGGATTGTCCAGATTCATCATCTACCCCCAGAAGTAGCGTTTGGGAAGAATCTTTAGCAAGTATTTCAATGGCTTTTTCAACTGAAATGTCACCCAATGAAAATTCATTCGGAATATTACGGCGTTCATCTCCTTGCTCGATGTAGGGGCCATAATTGCCAACCCGGATAACAATTTCTTCTGCGCTGCCGTTGGCAATGGGGATTGTACACGCTTTGCGGATATCTATCTTTTCTTCCAACATTTTCTCAAATCCGGGAGTATTATCATTTCCAAAATAAAATCCACTCATAAATGGAAGGGGTTCAGATTCTCCCCGGGAAATTTCATCCAGTTTGTCTTCCATTTTGGCTGTGAACTGTGAATCCACCAATGATTCAAAATGGTTCTCTAATAATTGTGTTACTGATACTGCGAGAAAAGTGGGTACGAGAGATCCTTTTTGATTTCTTATATAATCCTTTTCTATAATTCGTCCAATAATACTGGCCCATGTTGATGGACGACCAATTCCCTGTTTTTCCATCTCTTTGATAACAGACGCTTCCGTAAACCGTGCCGGTGGCTTGGTTGTATGTTCTTCAGGGTTAAGTGTTTTACAAACCAGCCGCTGGCCTGTTTTCAATTCAGGCAAAATTCGTTCCCGGTCTGCCAATTTACCATCCCGTTTATCTGTTCCTTCTACGTAAACCTTCATATATCCGGGGAATAATATGACTCGTCCCCTGGCTCTGAAAATGGAATTCTGATTTTCAATATCAACGGTCGTTTGCATGAGTTTTGCTGGTTTCATCTGGCTGGCGACGGTCCGTTTCCAGATTAGATCATAGAGTTTGCCTTCATCGCCACCTGCTTTTGCACTTACTGAAGCCGTATCTGCGAACACAACTCCTGCGGGACGTATAGCTTCATGAGCTTCCTGAGCGTTCTTAACCTTGCTTTTATATTTGACTGGTTTTTCGGGTAAATATTCTTTGCCAAATTTCTTTTTTATCACATTCCTGGCGCCCTCCAATGCTTCCTGGGAAAGCTGGATAGAGTCTGTGCGCATATACGTAATGAAACCTGCTTCGTATAGGCGCTGGGCCATACGCATGGTCTTGCGAGCGGAAAAACGCAGTTTTCGCGCAGCCTCCTGCTGCATAGTACTGGTAATAAAAGGTGCATAAGGATTGGACGTTCGCGGTTTTTCCTCTACATTGTTTACAACCCAAGGGCCATTTTGCAATTCCTGTACCAGTGCACTTGCCTGGGAAGAAGAAAGCATCAATACATTATCTTTTATTAATTTACCCGTATTGGTATCAAAATCTTTACTTCTGGCTAACCGCTTGCCATCCAAGGTAATAAGTTCAGCATTAAAGTCTTCTAAAGCATCAGTTTCCAATACTGCCTGAAGATCAAAATAGGTCGCCGATTTAAATACTGCCCGCAACCTTTCACGATCAACAATCATTTTTAGTGCAGCTGATTGCACACGCCCTGCTGAAAGGGATTCTTTCACAAAACTCATAGTTTTCTGCAGTGTGTTCCATAATAAACGAGAAAGTTTGTATCCGACAAGCCGGTCAATCACCCGGCGGGTATATTGAGCATTGACCAAATCCCAATCAACTTCATGGCGTTGTTCCATACCTTCCATGATGCCTTCTTTGGTGATCTCCGTAAACTGCACTCTGGAAACGGATTTATTGTTGATTTCTTCTTCAATATGAGCAGCGATGGCTTCTCCCTCACGATCAGGGTCTGTTGCCAGAATAACTTCAGGAGCCTTAGCAGATTTAACTTTGATTGTTTTAATAATATCTTCTTTTCCTTCCATAACGACAAACTTGGCAGCAAATTCATTTTCAACATCCACGGCCAATTCTTTGCGGGGCAAGTCCTTTACGTGGCCAACACAGGCAAAGACATCATACTCATTGCTAAGATAATTCTCGATTGTCCGGGCCTTAGCCGGAGACTCAACTATAATAAGTGGTTTGCTCATACGCTTTGTTTGAGGTTTTTTACGCTCTTCGCGCGCGTATTATAATGTAGAATAAATTCCAGAAAAGTCAAACGGTGAAATGTTTCACCAGATTTAAAATGGAAATTTCCTTTTGTTCGCCGGAAGATAGGTCTTTAACCTGTACAACATTTTTTTGCAGTTCTTCTTCCCCTATAATCACAGCTTTAACAGCACCGCTGCGATTGGCATCCCGCATTTGTGCTTTTAAACTGCGCCGTAATGTATCCATAGTTACTTGGTAACCGGCCTCTCTCAATTGGTTTGCAACCTGGAGTGCATGGCTGCTTTCAGATTCTATCAAATTAATTACATGGACCCGTTTTTCATTTGCAGCTTTGATGTCTGAATTCATGGATAATAAAATGCGTTCCATGCCAGCTGCAAAACCTATCCCGGGGGTTAGTTTGCCGCCCAACGTTTCTACAAGGTTATCATATCTGCCGCCGCCGCAAATCGCATCTTGAGCGCCGAGTCCGCCGGAGATGAATTCAAAAGTCGTGCGTGTATAATAATCCAGTCCCCGCACCATCATATGATCCAGTTCGAAGGGTATTTTTAAGACTTTCAATAATTCTTGAACTGTAGAAAAATGTTTCTGATCATCAGCTGTCCAATAATCAGTAATGGATGGAGCGCTGGCAATGAGTTGTTGCTCGTCAGGGTCTTTTGTGTCCAAGATCCTTAACGGATTTGTACTTAACCTTTTTTGACTGGTTGCGCTTAAATCATTTTTATATGGTGTTAAAAAATCCTGCAAAGCCTTTTTATAATTGCTGCGGCACTCACCAGATCCCAAACTGTTCAATTTTAAGGTAACATCTTTTATTCCCAATTTGGAAAAAACTGTATTTCCAAAGGCAATGATTTCTGCATCTTGCTCGGGAAATTCTGAACCAAACGCTTCGATACCAAATTGATGAAACTGGCGCTGCCGGCCTTTTTGAGGCCGTTCCCTGCGGAATAAAGGCCCAATATAATATAAGCGTTGCAGCGGCGATTTAACTCCAAGGTTATGTTGGATATACGCTCGGGCAACAGGAGCAGTCAATTCTGGGCGCAATGTCACCGATCCGCCGGAGCGGTCTTCCCAAGTGTACATTTCCTTGGAAACAATGTCCGTATCTTCACCAACACTGCGTGCGAACAAGCTGGTATTCTCAAATATCGGTGTCCGGATTTCGCTGTAACCAAAACTGGCTGCGACTTCATGGATAACTTTTTCCAGTTCCTGCCAACGATTGCTTTCATCCGGAAGAATGTCGTGGGTGCCTTTTATCGTTTTGTAAGCCATATTAATTGCTAGTGAATTTGCGATGAATTGACTGGAGAATAAATAAAGAATTAATAGGGCACATTGCGATTGAATCCACCACGCTGTTCCACTTTTAGATCTCTTAAGGTGGGTGATTTAACATTGATGCGTAAATAAAAACCGTTGGCATAACCGCTGGGAGTCCAGTTCAGGGCCAATTCCCAGCAATGAAGGTCACGATAGATGGAAAAACTATGGCTGATTAGTTCATTTTCCATTAGGTCAAAACGGGCATTATAACTCACACGCCAGTTTTTGGTAATATTGATCGTTGAATTGGTATTGAGCCAAAATGTCTCTTTGGAAAATTCAGGGTTACTCTGGGTCAATGAATACCCGATACTGAATCGAGTGCTCCAGAGTTTACCCTTAGCACCGTCACCCCTTTTAACAAGTGGAGAAACTTCTGTAATACTGTCTGCTAAGGCATTTGAATTAATTGTATCTGCTGGTGAACTTTTTGATTTAAACTGCTGACCTGAAAGCTGGAATCCTGTTGATAGGTTCATTCTCGTCAAACGAGGATGTGGTACACCATTGGAATTCTTTCGAATCACATTAATACGCTGTCCAAGTTCAGTATCATATTCATAAAAATCGTGTGTCATACGCAAGTCTATATTGGACGGACCAATCTTTGAACGTATAGAGGAGGATAAGTTGTTTAACCTGAATTGATCAGCGACAAAATTATAACTCGTACCCGTTCGCCAGGAAAACAAGTTGATGATTTTATCTTCCGATCCTTCTTTTATCTTCGCTTGGAAATTATTGTTTACACTAAAATTTATGGACTGTGATTCGTTGCGCGATGTACCTCCAGCCAGTGTACCGCTGAAACGATCGTGGTATAGTTCATTACCCGAAGTATCCAAAATTGATTCAAAGTAGCCCAGGTCATTTCCAAAAACGGGTTGAGAAAAATCCGGTTTATACGAATAGCCAATGGAAGGGGATAACACATGGCGTACTGCAATCAATTTTCCAACGTTGAAAGGGAAGAGGCCGTAAATCTGGGTATTTAGGTTGGCACTGAAGTTCCCTGTGGTACGAGTGGCAAAACCCGGTACTTCTGTAGAAATAATAGAATTACTGGTACTGTCTAACCGTCCGGAAAATGTTCTGTTTACCCAATCTGATTTAAGGCTGATACTGGGATTGAAGGTAATGTAGCGCAAGATTTTTGTAGGAGAATTAAATGACATTGAATGGCGCATAACATTATCCCTGAATTGCTGCTGGTCATCATTCCATTGAAAGTAACTGGTTGTATCATCAATAATCATCTCTTCGGATTCATAGTAATATCGTTCTTTATTTGTCAAAGATGTATTATACCGCCAGGTAATATTATTAAACCATTTTGGATCCTCACCTTTACTGGGAAAAAAATTCCTTTGGCCCAAAGTAAAATTCATAGATGGCAGGGTAGCAGTAGTGATATTCGTTTGTAATCCTGCCCGGGAAGGTTTTGTATAAAAAACCGAATTTGTATCGATTTTATCATTTGCCATCAGGTTTGTAGTGGATGACAGATTCATACTCATGGATGCCTGGATGGATGGCCAGCGCTTGGCATAAGTGGCGTTGGAGATTGTTTGCTGCTGGCTCATTCTTTGCTGGGGATCCGATGTATATTTTCGGCTGAATTCGCCGCTGGTTGAATAATTTGCATTCACATTTAAACTTTGATTATGCCGTAATTTCTGCGAATGGCTCCAGCGAACCTGGTAACTTGAACTACGCTCTGATTTAATCTCGGTAATATTATCTGTAGCTGAAAGCAGTTGTCTGCTTTGCAACCTCAATGAACCGTTAAATTTGTAGCGTAATCTGTATTGGTTATCCAGGTTGAACACAAAACCCTGGCGGTCCCCAAAGCTCATGGTGAATTTTGTCCCCCAATGTTCACCGGGTGCCCAGAAATAGCCCAGGTTATTTATATATTGCCCGCGTAAACTGTTTTCACCGTATCCCGGCATGATCCATCCGGAATGGCGACCACCGCTTTTATGGGGGAAAATACCAAAGGGTAACCCAATAATTGGTATCCTGCTGATATAGAGTACAATGGGCCGGGCAATCACCTTGTCCTGGTTAATGATCTTCATATTGGTGCTTTCAAAATGAAAGTGGGGAGTTTCCAGGTCACAGGTGGTATAGGAACTGTTTTGTATATAATATATTTTCTGGTCCCGATTGCGAATTTCATTACCCGTATAATAGCCATCATCTGCCTTTGAACGGCCCTGCTTTATACGCCCTTTCCGGGATTTCAGGTTATAAACCAATGTATCGCCTATCATAGGGTCACGGCCTCTTTCAATGATGGTTGGTTTCTTGATTTCTGCAGTTGTGTCCATAGGTGCAGTTGGAAATGCCTTGAGTAAATTATTATTCCAATCCACATTGATAAACCCGGAAGTCAGATCCACATCAGTGTATTTAATATTCGCTTCCCCGGTGAGATCAGTGGTCTCAGTATTCATATCATACAAGATCTCATCAGAAGTATAGGTGATGGGTGTTTCCATATCCTTATTGGTTGTGTCCGGAGTATAGACTCCCTGTGAACCTCCGGAAATGTGAATATTCTCTAATCCCACAGCTGCGCTGTCTACTCCCTTGAACAGCATGATAACTGTATCCCCGGACGCTAAATTATTGCCCTGATAAACAGAATCTTCAAAAATATGGTATAATGTTGTCGCCATGCCCTCCAAGCGCACTGAATCCAGGCTGCCTTCAGCAAAATACCCTTTTAGGACTGACCCGGTCATGTCGTCATCAAATGCAACTTCAGTCCGTTTAACGACCGTTGAATCATTTTCATTTATTTCAACTTCTCTAAAACCGGATGCTGAATTGACAGCATGGGCTTTAGCCGGGATATAGACATAATCCAATACATCATTTTCATAAAACATCTGGATCTCGCTACCTTCCAGGATGCGGCCTTCTTCCTCTAATTTAGGCTTGATCTTTAGCCATGTTCGGTCATTCCGTACATCATAAATGGCTAGGCCGCAAGTTGCCGTGCGGTCACTTTCTACAATGGTCACATCTTTTTCAGCGGTGTAGGAAACAGCATCTTCTTCATCCTGTTTGGCATAGCGGAGATGATGGGCTGTAATGGTTTGTCCTTCCTGGACCATTTGTGAATTTCCGTTGGCGATACCGCTGTCCAATTCTGAATAATAGATCACTGTATCCGCTGTTAGATCATAATCCTCGTCCCAGATATGCACAGAATTGTAACAGGTAAAAATATCATTGGATGAATCATAATGTACAGAATCAGCATTTAAATTTTGGGTTTCTTTTTCCATGACGACATGACCCACCAATAAGCCTTGGCCCGTCTTTTCATGGTATTGAGCTCGATCGCACCAAATGGTCATTTCTCCTTTGGTAAAGATCACATTCCCGGATAGGAATTGGGTCGCTTGGCCATTAATACTTTTGTTCTCTAATAGATCTGCCTGTTTTAACCGTAGGCGGTCATTTTGGCAAAAGACAATAAGCGGTATAATCAGGATCAGTCTTTGTAGCGATCTGGCCAGCATTGTTTCAAGCGCTTGGAAATAAATTCTTCATAACCGAGTTGGGTGGGTCTGTAAAATGTATCATCGACACCTATAGGAAAATAATTTTCATCAACAAAATTGTCCGGACGGCTGTGGGGGTATTTGTAATCTTTTCCATAATCCAGGTCTTTCATAAGACCGGTGGGTGCATTCCGTAAATGCAGAGGAACCCCTGGAGTTCCATCGTCTCTTACTTTCCCCATAGCAGTATTCACCGCTTTGTAGGAGGCGTTTGATTTCGGTGCGCTAGCCAAATAAGTGGTGACCTGGGATAAGATAATGGCGGCTTCCGGCATGCCGATCATGTGAACGGCCTGGAACCCCGATGTAGCCATGGTCAAGCCCTGGGGATCGGCATTGCCAATATCCTCTGATGCAAGAATAACCAATCTGCGGGCAATAAATTCCGGTTTCTCACCACCTTCCAGCATGACAGCCAGCCAATAGACTGCCGCATCAGGATCACTGCCCCGAACCGATTTGATAAAGGCGCTGATGGTGTCGTAATGATAATCACCGGTTTTATCATAAAGCTGGGTCTTGGACTGCAATGCTTCCTGGAGAATCTCATTGGTGATTTCTTCCGTTTCCTTGATCAGGTTGACAGCCACTTCCAACGTGTTTAGCATTTTTCGGGCATCTCCACCTGCAGAATGAATGAGTTTTTCTCGGATCTCATTTTCTATTGTGACATGTCCTTTAGACAAGATGATGTCCAGGTCAAATACCCTTTTTAAAACATGGTTCAAATGGTCATCTGTCAAGGCCTTCAGCGTCAGAGTTCTGCACCTGGAAAGAAGAGGGCTAATGACTTCAAAAGATGGATTTTCCGTAGTGGCGCCGATCAGGATCAATACACCTTCTTCAACGGCATGAAGCAAGGCATCCTGTTGGGATTTACTGAACCGGTGTATTTCATCAATGAAAAGAATTGTAGATATGCCAGTATCCAAATTGCTTTTACCCTTGGCGATGATCTCCCTCAGGTCCTTTACACCGCTGGATACAGCAGACAGTTCATGAAAATCTGCATCTACAGATCGGGCAATGATCCGTGCAAGGGTGGTTTTTCCTGATCCGGGCGGTCCCCAGAAGATCATGGAAAATATTTTCTTCTGTTCCAGGGATCTGGCGATGATCTTATCATCATCCACCAAATGATTTTGACCGATGAATTCATCTAATGTAGAGGGACGAACCCTGTCTGCCAATGGGGGCATGTGGTTTGTTGAAAACAGGGTTTTAGATTGTGTCATAGGCGGCAGTAAACTCTATGAGAAATTACGCTGAAAAAATGCTACTATCGACACATCGACTTATGATTATAACCAGCTGCCTATTGATATTGGCCGGCTGCCAGAAAGAAAGGACCATCATGGAAAATGGATTAATCATTGAAACAATACAGGGAGGCGACGGCACTGCTGCAGAACAGTACAGTATCGTGACTGTGAACTATACAGGAACACTCGAAGATGGTTCTGTTTTTGATTCATCCCTCAAACCCGGCAGGGAACCCTTACGTTTTACTGTGGGAGTAAAACAAGTTATTGAAGGTTGGGACCAGGGAGTAATCGGTATGAAAGTTGGAGAAAAACGAAAATTGACCATTCCGCCTGAATTGGGTTATGGCAATCAAGATTTGGGTGTTATACCGCCTAATTCAACATTGATCTTTGAAGTAGAATTGTTGGCAGTGGAGTAGAGCCACCGAGAGGACTTGAACCTCCGACCCGCTCATTACGAATGAGCTGCTCTACCAACTGAGCTACGGTGGCAACAATTAAGCGGGCAAAAATACACTTTTAATTCTACGTCTATCAACTATTGGGGTTAGTAATATTTCGCTGATCTATAGGCACCGTAAATTTCTCCCGTATAAAAAATAGTCGCCATTGAATAAGCAAAACTTTTTCCAAAGTAACTATCTCTTTTGGATGCGTCTATAGCAGAAGACGATGTTAAATATACCATGACAAAGCCCATAAATCCGTCAAACCAACGTCCGGCATAGGCTCTGCCAGCTCCGGGAATAACAGCTGAAAAAATACCCGCTAAAACAGGTGATCTTTTAGCAGAAGGTTCAAGATGTGAAGCGGGATGATCTATAAGCCTGCCATCCGGTTCGTGAAACCCGCCCCGAATATGCACATGATTGAAAAAGGCAGACGGATTGCAGCGCACAATGCGATCTGCTGTCATTGGCAAACCTTTTAACAAACCATTTTCTTTTATGGCTATTGCACCATACTGGCTGCAGCTTGGATAGAATTGACAATTTAAAATAGAAGCATTGTGGGAGATCCTTTGCCATCCAGCGATAGGGAGGACCACTATTTTTTCTATTATGCATGATTCTTTTGAAGTGAGGACTGTATCAGCAGGGTATTTAGATTGAGCAAATAGTAAGGAAGTAATTAAAAATAATATTCTCATACTTTCTGAAAGTGTCCTCTAATGCTGCGTGCTAATAATGCAATGAGCAGCAACGCTGTTGATCCTAAAACCAATGATACTTTTTCCGGAAAGAAAACTTGAACGGTTGATTGTAAAAAACCAATGGTGCCTTCGCCACCAAGAATTGCCGCTGAAATAATAATGGCAGTCAACATCTTCTCCGAACCTTTCTTCGAGACCCTCAAGGCAATGAAACCGCCAATGGCAATGAGCAATGCCAAGTTAAATCCTAAAAACAGTCCAATTCCCAAGGGCATTAGATGGATAGCTGATAGATTACCTTTTGATCGAAAAGCTTCGATAATAATTGCAAATATTAAACCGCACATGAAAATTCGTGGATGGGACAGGCCTTGTAGGTTTGCAGCTACTATTTGTGCCTGTGGCGCGGGAAAATCAGGTGTGAATAATTTATCGGCAATGACCGGGTTTTGAATAAAACCCAGCAGGAACGGAACCATCAGTGCTACTACAACTGCAGCAACCAGATCAACAGTGACGATCTGTTTATGATCCGTGCCCACAATTTGAGCTGATTTATAATCATGGCCAATGTCGCCGGCTATGGCCGTAGCCGTAGCGATAAAAAATGTAATGATATAGCGGTGTTCCAAGGGAAGCTCTAGATTGACCATGCCAAAGAAAAACATGATCAATAGTGCAGATAATAATCCAAATTGTTCAAGGGGATCAATATTGGTTAAACCTGTCATTCGGCTGGCAAGATTAACAGTAAAAAAAGTCAGTATTAAACACAGTACCACACCAAATAAGGGAATACCCACAAAAAATAGTATTAAGCCACTGATGATGCATATACCCCATACCCAAGGCTGCTGCTTGAAAATGATGGATTTTGTGGGCAGGGGAAAACCGGCATGCATTAGGATGTAGCCAATTCCTGCACCAATGACCAACCCCATTCCAAAATTCTGGATTTGTGGTGTTGCATCATGGAGATCAAAAAACGTAATTAAGATTAGGGCTGATAAAACAGATAAGATACCACCTGCTCCCCAGGAAAAACTGTTTTCAGAACCAAGAATAACTCCCGTAGCTATTACCATAGGCATGATTAAGACCAAAATGGATTGTGATCCTACAGTGCCAACGCTGATAAAATTCCAGCCCAGTGATTCTCTGCCTAAGGTAAAAAGTGCTGCGATTAAACCAAAAATGATCATCAGTGCAAAACGGTTATCCTGGTTGAATCCTGCTTTGATAACTTCTCCTCCTGCACGGCCAGCTGGAAAGGGTAAATTGCGTTTTAATACATATTCTTCCCGTAAAGGGATGGATAAACCAATGCCAAGAATTGCTCCACAAGCACAAATCAACGCCAGCCAGCCTTGTGAAAAAAATGTCGAATCTTTTAAAATTAGCCCTGGTAAAGTGAATACCACTGCTGCTGCCATGAGCCCGCCAATGGAACCGCCAGCCTGGGCAATATTTACTTTATTAGTAGATAAACCGCCAAATATCTTTAAAAGACCTGATGAAACAATTATAGAAAAAATAATCGGCCAGGGCAGGGCGCCCATTTTTAGCGCGATATAAGCGCTAGTGAAAAATAGAAAAACGGCTATAATGACAGCTGAAATGATTGGTTTCAACATGATTGAGTTTAGGAAAAATTCTCTTGAATCCTACATGCTTTTACGGCAATTTGAACCAAGGTTATGAGGAATTATTTTGTAACACTACTGCTGATTATCTTCTGCGTAAAAGCAGAAGACAACACCCTGTATATCCTGCATACCAATAACACAAATGGTGCTCTTGAAAATTGTTATTGTCCAGACCATCCTTTTGGAGCCATCGAGAAACGTTCTGTTTTTATTAATGATTTTATAGAAAAACATCCCAACACAATAGTCGTTGATGCCGGGGATTTTTTCCCAGTTACCAAACGTCCTTTCCTGGACAGCCTAATTGTTGAAGCATATAATTCTTTACCCTATGATGCAGTACTTGCGGGTGACCAGGAATTATCCAGGAACAACTTGTCTCATTTTGCAAAAAAATTGAAATACCCGTTCCTTGCTGCAAATTTGAATAACCACAATGAGCTTAGCTTAGACAGTCATGTTATTTTGAGTAAGGGAAATTATAATATAGGTATTATCGGAACAGTGCATCCCAGTGTATTTCGATTTTATCCAAAGGAAATTAAAGAAACACTGAAGTTTGAAGATCCCGAAGAAATCATCAGAGATTTTATATATGATTTTTCTGATTCGCTGGATTTAATACTTGCCTTAAGCCACCAAGGCCATGACAAGGATGTGCAAATGGCTGAAGCAGTGTCTGGTCTAAATGTGATTATTGGCAGCCATTCCCAAACCAAGTTGGATAAAGGTGAAAATATTAATGATTGTTTAATCGTTCAAGCAGGTAAGGAGGGATATTATGTGGGTGTCGTTGAGATCAATTTTAACGACGAAATGGAGATTATTTCTTCTTCTTCACGCATTGAGACCATGACCCTGGAAATGGAAGACGATCCCTATATTATGAAATTGATCGACGCATTAGAAAAAGAAACAGGCCATATAAACCGCAATAAACTTAAACATCTGAAATCTGAGTAATGGATGTAATTATAGAAGCATTAGTAGAAAACCCAGTGTATTTGGCAGTTGCAGTTGTTCTTGCATTAATCATCTTATTTGGTTTGATCAGAAAATTGATCAAGCTTGTTTTGGTCGTCGCGGCCATTTTAGTGATATATGTTGCCTATCTAGCATGGAGCGGTGAAGGAGTGGATATGGATCGAATCAAGGAAGGTGTTCAATCTGCCGGAGAGACCATTTCTGAAAAAGCTGAAGATATCAGTGAATCAGTAAAGGAGAAAGTAGGCGAGGCCGTTGAAGAAAAACTGGATGAAAAGACCGAAGAGCTGTTTTCTCCTAATTGATAGCGTCTCTCAAACGCCCTGTTAACAGTTTCACAATCCCCTGCATGATCTCCATATTGGAACTCATGATCTCATAAAAGTCCTCTTGAGTGATCTTTAACAAAGTGGCATCTGTTTCCATGGTCACATCCGCCGATCGTGGTTCTTGGTCCAGCAATGCCATTTCTCCCAGGCAGGCACCTTTACCCAGAGACGCAATGTGGCGATCGCCTTTGTGAATTTTAACATCACCATCCACAACAATGTACAGCGAATCACCAAAATCACCTTCAGCGAATAAGGGTATATTTGCACCGAACTGTTCTTCTTCAGCGATCTGGGCCACTTTAGACAGGTCTTCGGTGGGTATGGTTTGAAACAGGTTTACGGTTTTTAACAGGATTGTTTTTTCCAATGTAGAATACATGGCGAACTCCTCTTTGTCCAGTTTGAATTTTTGTAATGGTTCATTGACACCATTTATCATATCGTGCTTTGTAACGATCTCTTGTAATGCTAATGACCCTTTGATTTTTTCCCAATCAACATTTTTCAGCACAGCTGTAAGCTGATGTTTTAACGCAAAATCAGTTGCCACTGCTGAAGCCCATTCTTTATCACCGGCAATCATTATCCCAAGGTGTTTTTCCAAGCCAATGGGTATTTCAGCAAAATGCTTTTCACCTATTTTCGTCAATTCATCTGTTGTAAAATCTTCCACTAATGGTGTAATTAATTCTTTTTCTTCCCACTCAAAAATGTTATCCAGTACTTCGAGTACAAATGGCATCTGTCTCTTGTCTTGCTTTTTAATGGTCTGTAAGTAGGATTCTACAGGTGTGGAGGGTGTGTCGATCACTCCCAGTTTTAAAAGGAAAGGGACTTGTTTGGACAGCTCATGCTGAATTACTTCATTTAGTGTATGTTCTTTATCTACCTGCTCCACACTATTCAGGAAATCAATCAAACGGTATGCGTGTTTTGATATTTTATTAACTTCATGTTTAAGCTTACCTGCCTGTTCATCCGACAGTAATTCTTGCCTAGCCATTACAAGAAGAGTATCAATTATTTCTCCAAGTCCACGTTTTTCTTTTCTTTCCAATAATCCGATTAAAGCATCAATTGTCTCAGTTGATCTATACACTTTTAATATAACAACAATGCCGCGCAACAAGTCTATGTCAATATGTTCATGCTCAAGTGTGGATATTAATTCAGGAATAACAAAATCATCTGAAAATTGCTGTAAGGTATGCCGGGTAGTCGGTAGTGTTTTAGGATTGGATAAGTTTGATATAATGGCTGGGATCAATTCTTGATTTTTCCTTTTAGCCGCTACATCCAAAGCTGAATTACTGGTGATTTCCGATGGATTTTCCAGGAATTCTATTAATAAATCATTTGTCAGGATTTTTTGTTGTTCAGTTAAATGTCTGATAGCCATAGCTTGGATTTTCGGATCTGCACTGCTCATTTTTTCCTGGATTAATTTTCGTGCTTCATCTACTTTTTCTGATTGCATCATTTGTAAAGCAGCCGCAGCAGTTATCTGCAATTCCTGGTTGTCATCCGATAAATAAGTTTCAACAATTGGAACAGCAGCAGAAAGTTTGCGACTACCTGCAACATTGATAGCGATATGAGCGAGATCTTGGTTCTGCAGTGTAGCCATTAATTCATCATCAGAGATAACATTAGAATTATCTGCAGCAATCTTTAAGATGGTTTTGCTGACTTTCTTATTTTCTCCATGAAAAAGTTCATTCAAAGTCTTTGCCCAAGGCGTTAAGGGAATATCTTCAATCAATTCCAGTGCAAAGAGTTGTTTTACTTCTTCATCAGCACACAGTGTTTTTTCAATCGTTGCCACCATAGCACTATCGGCAACATCAACTTCCAATTCTTCAAAATTCAACTGCCGTTTTTCAATAGCTTTTTGGAGTGCATTGACATAGTCTCTTTTGGTTTTAAATGTATAAAATATCCACAAGGCAGCTACCGCAATCACTACAATACTTAAGAAATGGATTGGGACGCTGAAATATATTGTAGCAATAAAAATCGATAAGCCGGCAAACCCCTCCATAAAAGCTTTAATTGTGCCATCTATAACAGGTTTTGTCTCTTTTTTGGCTTTGGGAGGTACCGGTAACCAGAGCAACTGAATAGTAGTATTATTGATAGTGAATTTGAATACCTGGTCGGCAAATTTTGGAATAAAAATAGCTGCCAGGACAGGCACCATGAAAAATCCAATAGAACCTGCGAAAATTGCTAATGGAAGAATGATTAAGCCAACCAACACTCCGAATTTTGATAAAATACGGCCAGTCAGAAAAAATTGAACAATGAATCCTGCAGCTCCTGTAACAGCATAGAACAAACCAAAAAAGTTTACCAGTTCATCCGGCGTGGGGTATGCATTCGAAGCTATTATTTTGAATTGATAATCCACATATTTTGAAACAATGGCCATGGAACAAATCACAATAGTTATAGCAATTAAATAGCTGTCAAATTTGTTTTTGCTTTTTTCTTTCCTTGTTGCTGATTGTTTGGTAGATCCGCTTTCCAGTTTTGTACGATGAGGGCGGATCATCATGGCCGTCACGGCTGTAACACCAATGAAAAAGGTTGTTGCCAAAAGGAGTTTGTCCGAACCGAAAGTTTGTACAAAAGGACGAATACTGAAACCAACAACCATGGCGGCAATGGCACCGCTGCCGCTGATTAAGCCAAAAAGGCGTTTAGCCTGACGGGCATCAAAAACCTCTCCTGCTAGTAGCCAAAATTGGGCAATGGACAGGACAATAATAATTTCAACCCATATGTATAAAAGAGGAATAATCCACCCAGAAAGCATGAATGTCAGCGGGATTAAACTGCCACCGAAGATGGCTGCAGAAAACATTATAACAGTCGTCAGATCTCGCCCCCGTGTCCATTTTGTATATAATGGAATTACACCAGCCATAACGATCGCTATGGCCACAAACATTAAGGGTAGATATGTTTTTTCAAACAGGCTCAGGAAAAATGCATCGCGTGCTGATCCAGCAGTAATACCCATAGCAGAAAAACAGAAAAAGTGAATAAAAAGGATGAAAAACGGCTGCCCTTCACCTTCTTTAACATTAAATAGTTTAGATAGAAATTTCATGATTCATTCAACAGGAAAAAGACCGTTTGAATAATCAGCTATGTACCTCACAATAGATCACTGGCTAACTCAGCTAAAGCTGACCGTTCACCTTTCTGTAGTGTTATATGAGTATACATGTTTTGACCTGTAAATCGATTGATCAGGTAGCTCAGCCCATTTGAAAGGCTGTCCAAATATGGTTGATCTATCTGGTTGATATCACCAGTGAAAACAATCTTTGTACCTTCACCTGCTCTTGTGATTATTGTTTTTACTTCGTGCGGAGTTAGGTTTTGCGCTTCATCAACAATGAAAAATACTTTCTGGAAACTGCGCCCGCGGATATAAGCCAATGGTGTAATGACCAGTTTTTCATATTCCAATAATTCATCAATTTTTTTGGCTCGTTCATCATTTTTTTTGAATTGATGTTTAATAAATGAAAGATTATCAAACAATGGCTTCATATAAGGATCAATCTTTGATTGAATATCTCCGGGAAGGTAACCAATATCTCTGTTACTCAACGGGATAATAGGCCGGGCAAGATATATTTGGCGATAATTGGACCGCTGTTCCAAAGCCGCAGCCAGGGCCAATAATGTTTTACCTGTTCCTGCTTTACCCGTTATGGAAATCAATTTAATTTCTGGATCTAATAATGATTTGATAGCAAACGATTGCTCAGCATTGCGCGGGGTAATTCCATATGCTTGGGTTTTATCCACACGGACAAGGTGCTCACGTCGGGGACAGTAAGTTGCCAGCCCAGACTTTTGCCCATTGCGCAAAATAAAATTTTCATTGGGGATAGGATTCGACAGCGCTTCATTTAATTCTGGGTATATAAAGGCCTGTTCTCCGTACAACTGATCAATTGCCTCGCTGGAAAAATTCTCAATCAACCGTACACCAGAATAAATTTTTTCAATACTTTCAACTTTATCGGTAGCATAATCTTCTGAATACAATTTGAGGGAGCGGGCTTTCAGGCGCATATTTGTATCTTTCGAAATCAATACAACATCCTTGTCAGGATTATCTTCGGCGAGTTTATAAGCGCAGTTTAAAATTCGATGATCGGGATTATCATCCTGGAAAGATGCTTCTACGTCGGGATGCCAATGATGATTAACTACTACCTTAACCGTCCCTTGATTCTTACCTAGAGATTTTGCATCTGAATTAGAATCTTTATTAGATAATGTATCCAGCTGGCGTAAGAAATCTCGTGCGTTATAATGAATTTGCTCATTACCGCGTTTAAATTGATCTAATTCTTCTAAAACAGATATGGGAATGACTATGTCATTATCCTGGAAATTATCTAAACATTCCGAATCGTGGAGAATAACATTTGTATCCAGGATAAACAGTTTTGATTTTGCTTTGGTTTTAGGCACTGGTTGTTAATGGTAGTGGCTTAATCTATTTTCTAAATACATATTATGAATAAAATATAGCTAAATGACTTCCAGCAATACAAGCCTATCTAAAATTATTAATGTTACTTATGATTAGTTTAACTGGAACATCTACACAAAGTTTTGGCATGAATCAGGAAAACAACCCACTAAATATGGAAAAAATACGATCGGGACGTGAACTGGCAGTTTACATACATGAGATACAATCCAATCAATGCGTATTTTTTATTCATGGCGCTGGGGGGCGAGCAGACCAATGGCATCACCAGATCAACAGCTTAAAAGATCAATATAATATTGTTACGTTCGATTTGTTGGGACACGGCCGGAGTCCAAAACCGGAAGAAGGATATGCTTTTTCAGATATAATGACCGATGTTGAAGCAGTTTTTACTAAATATAAGCATGAACACAATTACGTTATTGCCCATTCATACGGGGTTGCATTTGCATTGCCACTAGCTTTAAAAAATGAGCATAATATCCAAAAACTCGTACTGTTTGGCGCAAGTACACCACGTCCAACTAAACAAATAGGTTTATGGAATTTACCAGTGATATTATTGGAATGGATAAGGCCCATTTTCAGTAAAGGTTTTGCTAAAAATGCATTTCATCGGCAAACAGATCCGGAATTAGTCAATCAAGAAAGATCAATCAGCGACAAAAATCCAATGTATATGATGAAAGCGTTAATCAAGGGTATGAAGGAGATACCGGAAATGAATGTAAGCAAAATTTCAATTCCAGTATTGATTATAAATGGTGCATCCGATGGCTTAACACCAGTTGCAGGGGCGAAATTGCTGGCTGATAAATTGCCCAATGCTGAATTAGAAATCGTAGAAAAAGCAGCACATTTGGTCATGATAGAACAACCAGAACATGTTAATGAATTAATCATTAAGTTTATTCAACAATAGAGAATAGAAATGTTTAGAGAAGATTTATTAAGGTGAACATCTTGAAAAGACACCATTTACGAATGAAGCTGAAACGTTTTTTTGTGGACAAGATCAATGATATGACTAACCAGACATATCCATTAAAAGGTACTTTGATTTAGAATCTAGAAAATTTGTTGTTACCAGAAAAAATGTCTTATCCGATCACTCGTACTGTAAGTATTTACAGCAAACTCACGGGTTCCATTGGGATTTAAGTTGTTACTTGTGAGAAACGTTACGATTAAAGGAAAACTCAGTTTTCGTTTTTACCGGTTTCCCTTCAATTTCCAATACCGGATAGGCAAGAAAATTGATCGGGCCTGAAGCCGGTCCCGGATCAAACTCTAGGTCCCGGCCACGACTGAATTCTAAACGATTTGCTGGATGATGCCCAAAATAGTATGTTGAAAGACTCGAATATTTATCGGCTTCTGATATGTCTACAGGCCACCATTTCCCATCGGAATAAAATTCTACCCAGCAATGGTAACCGTCTATTCCGCCATCATCCCTTGAGGAAGGAATAGCAGCACCAATGGCAAAGCGTGCAGGTATACCGACAGCTCTTGACAGAGAGATAAAGTAAGCATGAAAATCAGTACAATTCCCAGTACGCACATCGCATGCGTAAACGGCATCTCCTTTCCCCCAACCAGAACCATATTTCATGTAGCGCATGCGGTCGATGACATGATCATAAAGGGCGCGGGCGCGCACAAGATCACTTTTCTTGCCCGCTACAACTTCCCCGGCTATTGCTTTAAAATTATCATCTATTGGGGTTAAACGTTGCGCCTCGAGGTACTTCTCCCGATCAATGTAATCAGGGGTATACGCGGCCTTTTCCTTCCGTTTTATATAAAAGCGCATATCAATAGTTCTTTCGCTGTCCTCCGGTCCAAATTCGAAGAATAAACACTTATTGCCGTATTTTGGCTCGTTTATTACGCGGTATTTGGGGGGATTGACTTTCTTAATCTCAACGGTCTGGAACTTGTCGGTTTCCGGCAAAGGAAGCCACATGCGGGCAGAATCTGTGATCTCTGGCAGTTTAACCCTGTATAGAAAGTCGAACTCGTCTTCTCCTTCGATAACACCCAATAGTCCAGGGGTGGCCTCTTCCATGGGTACGCGCTGCCACGTACCTCGTCGGTTTTGTTCCCACGTGTAGAATGGGATGCCGTTCAGTTTGTGAAGGGTCTGCTCAGTAATGGTCATATCTCCGGGATCACCGGAAAGAAAGAAATCCACGTCATATACATCACCCAAGGTATCTACGAGGTCTATACAGGCAAAGTGCCGCCGAATACCAAGATTCGCTAGGTATTCAGTATGAACACGAACTAGTTTGAACGAAAAGTCTTGACCATCTGACGAAAACTCGAAATAACCTCCGCCCCGCACAGTCTCATCTTCGATATACTTCTCTATCCCGGCCTGTATATCTGCTGTTACTACTTTTGGCACTTGGTCGGGCACATCGACATTAGCGAGTTGTGCATTCAAAGAACTAATAATTAGAACTAAAACGGTTTTTGTAATATTTGACTTCATAGTTATTCTTATTTCATGTTCGCAATTTATTCTAATACCTTATTACCAATCTTAAGTTGCACAATGTACAATTTAGATGAAAGGTTTTTTGATGCTATGCATGTAGTGTAACTGTCTACCGGGAGCACTAATATCAAATGATATAGTAGTGCTGGTAGTTGAGCCGCCATTTGTATTTGTTAGGTTTGGTCTGGTCTGATCATTGTTGCAGGTAATAGTGAATTATCAAAATGGATGCCTAATTTAAAGCTGTAAAATGTTAGTAAAACATCCCATTTGGTTTCGTTATAACAATCAAAAATTATTAATAAATTGATAGGAGAATTTTTTAAACAAAACACTGTATAGGTATTACCATGTTTAGAGATGATTTATTATCAGGAAAAACAATTATTGTAACTGGAGGAGGAACAGGTCTTGGAAAATCCATGGCGACCCGTTTTGGGGAACTGGGCGCAAATCTTGTTATTGCCAGCAGGAGGGAACAAGTGATACAAGATGCTGCTGAAGAGTTACGCAAAACAGGAGCAGACGTTTTAGGCCTATCATGTGACGTTCGCGACCCTGCCAGCGTTCAGTCAATGGTTGTAGCAACCAGAAAGGAATTTGGAAAAATAGATGTTTTGCTGAATAATGCGGCGGGGAATTTTATTAGTCCCACTGAAAACTTATCTGCAAAAGGATTCAAGGTAGTAGTGGATATTGTTCTGAACGGTACATTTAATTGTACCCATGCTGTTGGAAAAGAAATGATTGCTGCTGGTGGTGGATCAATACTGAATATTGTTACAACCTATGCCTGGACTGGATCGGGATATGTTGTTCCCTCCGCAGCTGCAAAAGCAGGAGTATTGGCAATAACCCGTTCATTAGCTGTTGAATGGGCAAAATATGGTATTCGCTCCAATGCCATTGCTCCCGGCCCATTTCCTACTGAAGGAGCCTGGAGCCGCTTGGCACCTCCAGGTCTGGGTATTGAAAAAAAGATGAAAAATCGTATTCCATTAAAACGGTTTGGTGAACACATTGAATTAGCAAATCTTGCGGCCTATCTGATTAGTGATGAAGCGGGCTATATAAACGGTGAAGTAGTTACCATTGATGGCGGTGAGTGGCTGAAGGGGGCCGGGCAGTTCAATGATTTGGAAAAGGTACCAAAAATGGCTTGGAAAGCCATGTCCGCCATGCGCAAAAAACCTAAAAAGTAGATTTCAACATTTCAGTTAAGTAGATGCCAATAAGCCTGTAAAGAATTATTGTATAAGGAATCGCAACCGCAAAAAAAACAAATGGGCTGGTTCTGAACTCCTCAGCATAGGGACTGTGCTGTGTTTTTTCAACAAGCAGTCTAAAGCCTTTCATCGTTAAATGTGCAAACCAGCTGCAGAGTGCAAACAACAATAAAATAACTAAATGGTCAACCCACGTTAGTGAATTAAGCCAGTGGCCAAATTTCATTATTTATCTCCTAAAAGTGCTGCTCCAAATACACCAGCAGAATCTCCTAACTTGTTCTTCAAGATAGGTGTGACAACATGTTCGCTGAATATTTCGGCATAGACAGCATCTCTGCCTTCAGAATAAAGCATGTCAACCTTGGAGAGGCCCCCACCCATAACAATACAATCAGGGTCAATTATATCAATCACATGGCTCAAAGCGCGGCCAAAGTTGAGGATAAATCTCTCTTTCCATTCGGCGTGTTTTTTTATTAATCCATTTTTAACAATATCAGTAACAATTTGATTTTCACCTGTTAATTCGAACCATTCCTTTTCCAGGGCGGGTCCGCTGATGTATGTTTCTACACAGCCTTTATTACCACAATAACACATCCTGCCATTTGGGTAAATAGAATGATGTCCCCATTCACCTGCAATATTATTCGGGCCGTTGTGAATTTTTTTGTTTATCACGATACCGCCGCCTATGCCAGTCCCCATGATAACTCCAAATACTACATTATACCCCTGCGCAGCGCCAAAAGATGCTTCAGACAAGGCAAAACAATTCGCATCGTTTTCCATAAATACTGAAAGTCCAATTTGCTTTTCAAGATCTTCCTGCAGGGGTTTTCCGATTAAACAAATGGTATTACTGTTTTTTAAGACTCCTTTTGTTGGTTCAATTGCTCCGGGAGTACAAATACCGATGTGGTCTATATTTTCAGCCAAAGGTAGAAGTTCATTAACCAAATTGGTTATCCTCGTTACTATTGCATCGTACCCGTCACTGCTTTTAGTAGGTATTCGTTTGCGTTTAATTGTTTGGCCGTCATCAGCCAACAATACAGCTTCTATTTTTGTACCACCTAAATCGATTCCAAGGTTAGGCATTTATTACTTCCTTTAATATTGCCTTAAATTCTGATAAAATCATTGCTGTTGCACCCCAGACTTTTTGTCCACACAGTAAAAAATATGGGACATCAACATTATAACCGCGAAGATTCCTCTTTTCATGTAATTTATTCTTATCATTTAATAATTCATCCAAAGATACTGAAAAAACATTTTCAACTTCATCGGGCGCGGGGTCTGTAACAAAATCAATATTTATAAAGCCAATGAAGGGAGTAATTATAAATCCAGTGACAGGGATAAATAAAGGAGAAAGAGAACCAATGATTTCTATATCATCAGCATTGATACCTATTTCTTCCTGGGTTTCACGAACAGCAGTTGATTCCAGTTTTTCATCAGATTCCATTGCTCCGCCAGGTAGTGAAATTTGCCCGCGGTGATGTTCGACTGTCTGGGTCCGTTCAGTAAGCGTGAAGCAGATATCTCCATTTTTTTCATAAAGCAAAATCAATACAGCAGAAGGTATCGCGTTTTCTTCGGAGTTTTCAAAATTAATAAATTTATTGATTTTGACCAGCATCCGCCTTTGAATTTCTTTTCCCGGCAGGTCATATTGTAATCTATTATTTAGTTTATAAACTAGTTTGCTCAATTCCATTGGTATAAAAGTTATCGTTTTTTTCATTAATCTGCCCGATGTTTGATAGCGTTTATGGATTTAAAACACATCATTTGGGATTGGAACGGTACGCTGCTGAACGATCGCTGGCTCTGCGTGGAATCGATCAATAAATCGCTTAAAAAAAGAAACCTGCCCCTGATAAATGAGGAGCAATATTTGGATATATTTTGTTTTCCCGTGGAAGATTATTATAAAAAACTGGGGTTTGATTTTGAAAGAGAACCTTTTACTATAACCGGATCAGAGTTTATTGAAAATTATAATTCCCGATTTCACGAACCCGATTTGCAGGAGGGGGTTATAGATGTTTTAGAAAACGTACATGCCATGGGAATTACACAATCAATCTTATCAGCAGGTAAACAGGAATATGTAAATGATTGGATTAAGTATCATCAATTAGAAATGTATTTTATAAATGTTTTGGGTATTGATAATCATTATGCTTCAGGTAAAACAGTTATAGGAAAGAATTGGGTGCTGGAAATGGAATATGATCCAGAAGAAGTACTTATGGTGGGTGATACAATTCATGACCATGAAGTGGCTCAAACATTAGGTGTTGAATGTGTGTTGGTCGCTATTGGGCACACAAGCCTTGCCCGATTACAATCTACCGGTGCTAATGTTTTAAATGATTTACTTGAGTTTAAGGAATATTTACAGGAATTATTACCAGTCAACACCAGCATTAGCACCTAATCCGGGGCCATAGAACAGGGCATTTAACAGTAAGCGTTCAGCACCCCTGAAATAACCCCTGAAATTGGGTTGTGTTGCAAAAAGAATTACCTGGCCATTGCCCATTCTTTCCTGAGTCGCCCAGGACCCGTTGGCGATTCTTGCTTTGGCTTCCGGCCATAATAAACCACCTAAGCGCAAATCCTCCTCTGGCGCCAAGCGGGCGGGGGTTGAAGATGGGTTTTTCGTCATCAATACTGTGGATGTATTAAATAACACCGGGACCATTTTACCACAGCCAAAATTCAGCCAATGATCCTGATTAAGATTTACCCGTAGTATTGCACCTTGAGGACTCAATTTTCGTCCGAGCTTATCCTGGTCTTCCAAAGCTTTTATATTGGATTTTTCACCCGTCGATTTTTGCTTATTACTGTTTTCGGTTATTTTACCTTCCCACAATTCCAAACTATCCACTGTTGTTGATGCTGCCTGGTATTGGTTTAAATTATAATTATAGCTGTCTAATTCTTTAAGAATATTGCTTTTTTTACGAACGCTGCTTAAACCGGATGATGAATCAGCAAGGAAATTTGCAGCCCCTGCCAAGGCAATAAGGGTACCACCATCCTTGACCCAGTTTTTCAGTTTTTTGATACCGCTTTTTCCCAATACCTGTTTATAAGATCCTCCCCAGGCAGAGGGTAAGACTAATACATTATATTTTCTTAAATCTGACCTGCCTACACTCATGAAATTCAATAAGGTGGTTCTTCTTTTAATACGTGAGTCGAGCAAATGCCAAACTGAACCAAAACTGTATGCACTTGTAGAGGGGCCGCCGATTAAAGCAATTCGTGATTCCTGGAGTAAATTGACTTCATTTCCTCCAAGATCAGGACCTTTTTCAGCTAATGCCGTTCCAATTCCTACAAAATCAATTTTACTCTCAACTGCTATAGATTTGAGTACATTTTGATCCAATTGGGGATTGGACTGTTTACGTATTAGTATACTTCCTGAGGGATAACTATTTCCCTCGATTTGAACAGTTTTTTCAATGGCATATATCTGAATACTTTGATCCATTAAACGGGATATGGCAATATATATACCGTCTTTTGTGCCGTCCAGGATAAAACCATAGTCAGCGTCTGGGTTCAATAATCGTCCGCTACCGGATAATTCTGTGTAGGGACTCAAACCCACCACACGGGGTAAAGAAGTTGTATAATAGCCTTCTATTCCAAAAGCTAATGGTAATGACCAGGCAGTGACATCATATAAAGTTGAACCTTCATTTTTCAATACTTTTTGGCGTTCTTTTTCCATGGATTCGGTATCAAGGCGAATATCGAATTGCAGAATATTTTGAATCAGCGCTTTCAATGGTTGATTCACTTTTATAACAAGAGCACCTCCCTCAATCACAATATTTTTTACTTTTTTATTCTCATGTGATTTTGCTGATGAAAGGCGCAAATCCTTTGCCGTCACCTGGACTTCAATTGTTTGTCTCTGTAATGTTTCTACAAAAGCATCCAAGCGATCCAAGTTGTTATGCAAGGGAAATACAAACGCTTCATTGGGATTGGACTCAACGCTGTTTTTGCGAATTTCATAATAATCATTCAGTAATTCTTCACGATGTTTTGCTACTGTTGATAAGTTAGCTATGGAACTTATAAACTGGTGGTGGACTGCTTCTCTAAAGGTTGTTTCCGAACCATCGGGTCTTTTCACAAGTTGACCTGAAGTACGTGATTGTTCGTATAAAATGCCCACTACACCAGCATAAATACCCCAGGAACTTCCATAGCCGGGATAAATTTCTTCATTCCAATCGCGGGTATAATAACTCCACCCATATTGATCAAAAGCGGTTGCCTGATCATCCGCGAAATTGGCCCACCATTTATGGATTACTTTATGGTAATAAGGATTGAACGGTTTACGGGGGGGATTGAATAAATAAGTATCGTATGCACCCATTTCATGTGAATCCACAAGGAATTGGGGTTTCCAATCCAAAATTGCCTGGACTTTTCCCCGAGTTTCTGGATGAACAGTTGCAAACCAGTCCCTGTTTAAATCAAATAGATAGTGATTGGTTCTCCCCCAGGGCCACATGCCGCTATGGTTCAAACTTTGCAGGTCGGAATTGGGAATAACCCCGCGCCATTGTTGATATTGGGATAAAATACGTTCCCGACCATCCGGATTTTCCATGGGATCAATACCGACAATTACATTATCTCTAATTAATTGTGATTGCTTGTCGGTTCCGGCAGCCAATTGGTAGGCAACTTGCAAAGCTGCATCAGCACTGGAAATCTCATCCCCGTGTATGGCATAAGCCATCCAGGCAACAGCAGGTGTATGGGCAATAATTTTCTCTGCTTTTTGCCCGCGGTCCAACTTGCGTGGATCTGCTAGTTTATCAAGATTATTTCTAAGTTGGTCAAGATCATTATGATTCTTTTTACTGGTAATAATTAAATAAATTAATTCCCGTCCTTCATATGTTTGGCCGTAACTGTATAATGATATATTTTCAACAGTGGCATCCAAATATTCAAAATAGGTTTTAGCTTCCCAATGCCGGACGGGTCGTGAACCTAATTCAAAGCCTAAGAATTCAGAAGGCGATTGGATACTGTTGTCATATGTGCCATTTGAGTAAAAAGGAACATCATAATCACCTAAACCGGGGTGTTGGTGAGTACGCATTGTCTGGCTAAGTACAGAGATAGTCAGAGCTAAAAGAAAGACAGGTTTTTTTATCATTTTATTTCCAAGTTAAAGTTAGAATGAAAACGTCAGTCCGATGGAAACTGTATAATCTTCAGGTTTATAGAGTTTATCTATTTTCATTATATCTCCATCACATTTCACTACAATATACCCGTTTTAAGAATATCGTGAATATGGACAATTCCATCAGGAGCTGATTTCTTGTTATCCTCAAAAACAAATAAACTTGTAATATTGTGTTCTTCCATTACTTCGAGGGCATTAATTGCTAATGTGGATTTCTCCACCCACTTGAAATTTTTAGTCTGCAGGTAAGCTGCTTTCTGGTCAAAAATCTGGTTTCCTGACTTTTCCAACCCCCTGCGAATATCTCCATCTGTAATAATTCCAGTTAATTTATTTGATCCGTCAATTACTCCTGTTACACCCAATTCCTTTTCTGTCATTGTTAACAGTGCTTCACTAACTGGTGAAGTTTCACTCACCAGAGGAATTTCATTCCCAGAATGCATGATTTCACCCACGGTTAATAATAAGCGTTTGCCAAGTGTGCCCCCAGGATGTAACAATGCAAAATCTTCCGCTTTAAATCCACGGTTTTCTAACAGGGCTATTGCCAGCGCATCCCCCATAGCGAGGGTCGCTGTCGTGCTTGCTGTTGGAGCTAATTCCAGGGTACATGCTTCTTGATCAACAGATGTATCAATATACATATCTGCCAAACCGGAAATTGTCGAATGTTGTCGACCTATCATGGCAATGATCTTGAGCCCCATACGTTTAAATGCAGGAATGATCTGTATCAATTCATATGTTTCACCACTATTACTAATGGCAAGGATGATATCTTCTTTAGTAACCATCCCCAAGTCACCATGACTGGCTTCACCGGGATGTATAAATAACGAAGGTGTACCCGTACTTGATAATGTAGAAGCTATTTTTTGAGATATCAGCCCCGATTTGCCCATGCCTGTAACAATGACCCTGCCTTTACAATTTCGAATAGCTTCAACAGCTTGATCAAACTGATCATCAACCTTATTGATTAAAGCCGAAACAGCATCTGCTTCGATCTTTAATACTTCTTTGGCAACGGATATATTGTCTTTTGTTGTCATTCGATTACATTATGTTTGATGTGAACCATTAACCGATCTATGATCTTTTTCATTTTATCATCTCCGGTTCCAAATCTACTCCAAGACCATCAGCAATACGATTAATATAATTAAAATAACTGATTACCTGAGCAGCGTCACTTATAGCTTCATGTGAAAACCCCTCATCTTCCAGATTGCGTACATCATTTTCATTCATTTCTCCAGGGGTAAGGGTCAGTTTTTCAGCCCAGGTACATAAAGCTTTGTCTTCTTGTGTTAGGTTTGTTGTTTTCCAGTCATGTTTCAAATGGTTAGTTAATTCTTCATCCTTGACTTCTACCCGGAAATCATCCCCATGGGCTTCCGTTCAGTAAAAACAATGATTCATTTTGGAAACGACTGTGGCCAGCATTTCCCGTTGTGCGCGGGTTAATTCAGATTCCCCATACATGATTGTCATGTACATGCGCATAGCTTCTTTCAGGGCACCCGGACTGCGACTCATGACCTTCAATATATTAAATACACGACCGCTGCGACGGATGCCTTTATCGTATTCTTGTTTGACAATTCCTGCAGCGTCTTCAATGTCAACTATATCTATGTAAGACATAATAAACTTATTGCTCTAATAAATGGTAATCTTGTTCCATACGGGCACGATAATTAAATCCTTCTTTTTTTCCCTGTTTTCTGCCCCAAATATATAAAACAGTTCCTACTATCAAACCGAAGAATGTGAATATGAAAACTTCCGCAATTGTTATAATCAGAAAGTAACCCATTGGCACTGCTGTAAGTGTTCCCACAAGATATAACAACCATTTAGGCAACCGCACTTTTGCTGAATTATACAGACGCTTATTTACAATTGGTAAGGCTATTAAGGCAATACCCTGAAAAAAATAAATAATAAAGATCCCAATAAGCCCGGCATTCATAAGGTATCGTGCTGATTGGCTCCAGATAAGAGTTGTACAAATAATTGCACTGATGATAAGACTTATATGAGGTGTCCGCCATTTGGGATGAATAGAAGCTAATAACCCGGGCATAAGCCTGTCTTCACTGAACACAAATAACATCCTGGAAGGAACGAGTATAGAGCCATTGATACTGGTTAGGAAGGCGCTCATTGCACCTAAAGCTACGATAGCAGATCCCCACGGCGGCAGGTACTGTGCTGCAACGTCAGCCATGGCAGAATTGGATGAAGCTAACACATCAGCCGGCAGTACTCCAAAAGCCACAAAAGACATGATAAAGAAAATAAACACCGATGCTAAAACACCTTTTATAAAGATCATGGGCAGTGTGCGTGTAGGGTCTTTTGTTTCCCCGGCTACTTGGGCCAATGTTTCAAAACCGGCATAACTGAAAAACAGCATGGGCATGGCATCCAACAATCCACTAAAACCTTTTGGCAACAGGGGCTTGTAATGGGCATAGTCGATGGCAGGAATGCCAGGGATAACTAGGATAAGTATACTCAAAATAAGCACGATCAGCATGGCTGTTTGAAATTGGCCATAGTATCGGACACCTACAATATTGATACCATAAAAGAACAGTAATACAATCGTGCCCCACATACGCGGGTCATGACTAGGCAGGAAATAGGTCATATATTCGCCAAAACTGGTGGACATAAATGATATTGCACCTACGAATGCCACCAGTTTCATCCACATTGCTATGAAACCCAAATAATAATTACCAAATGTACGTGAAATATGGATGTAAGCACCCCCGGGTCGCATTCCCAGCGGAGTTGAAACGAATATACTGTAAGCTACTGCAGTGGATAAAACAATCGGTGCAAAGAGCAGATAGGCAAAAGGGACAGCTGAGCCGGCAACAGCCCCAGCCTCACCTGTAACACGAAAAATACCTGCACCAACTAATATACCAATAATTGTAGCATAACCCGAAATGGGTCCAAGATCGCGTTTTAATGAAAGTTGTTTCCCTATTGGCATAAACGAGGGTGTGAAAATAAGTGGGTGACAAAGGGTATGTCAATAAACAAAAAACCTCGCTCAAGGCGGGGTTCTTTGTTTAAAAAAATTGATGAGATTATTTACTTATTGCCCGATGGGTGGTCATCGGTTGTGTCCTTATTGGACGGATGTTCGCTCGTTGGGTGTTCGCTCGTTGGGTGTTCGCTCGTTGGGTGTTCAGTAGATTTTTTCTCTTTAGTCGATTGTTCAACCGCTTGTTTTTCACTTTTCTTGCCGCAGTCCGCCAGACTCATCGATACCACCGCTGCAACCGTCACCGGAATAAGGAACCTTTTTATTATGTTCATTGTTTTCTATTTCCTTTCTCTGTTACGTATTGTTGCAGTAACAGATTATTCAAATTACATAAACACTTTTCCTAATCCAAATCTACTCCAAGACCATCCGAAAAATACCTGCACCGACTAATATACCAATAATTGTAGCATAACCCGAAATGGGTCCAAGATCGCGTTTTAATGAAAGATGTTTCCCTATTGGCATAAACGAGGGTGTGAAGATAGGTGGATGACAAAGGGTATGTCTATAAACAAAGAACCCCGCTTTTGCGGGGTTCTTTGTTTATAGACATAATGAGATTAATGATTAATCAACATCATAGCATGGTTCACTCAGATCATAGACAGTATTTCCGTTACAATCGTCGTAATCTATACAGCCGAGGTTTTCTACTCCGGGTGGATCTACATCATAATTTCCGTCAGGATCACAACCTCCATCTGTATGTCCCATATCGGCAGCATGTTGGTCCATATCTGCTTCGGTGGCAAAATCCATTTCACAGATTTGGCAATACCAGCCACCGCCGTCATCAGCATGATCGCCTTGGTGAGCATCCATATCGCCTTGATTGTCGAATGATGCGCCGCATGCATTGCCGTCAGGCCAGACTTGATCACAGTGCTCGTGAAAAGTGTTGTCTTCCCAAGGGGCCCATCCACAGATATTGCCGTCTGAGAAGGTAAAACCGCAGTGCTGGTGAGCATCAAAA
>Ga0208406_1000022_pt1 | contig 61954 bp, 57 predicted proteins | sample ETNtaG_15_FD_185769 | JGI IMG/M metagenome (GOLD analysis project Ga0208406, IMG submission 185769) | Marine microbial and viral communities from oxygen minimum zone, Eastern Pacific Ocean - ETNP201302PF89A (SPAdes) (version 2) | ecosystem: Environmental > Aquatic > Marine > Oceanic ...
CCGAAATTGTTGTCAGAAAAGATGTGCAGCTCGAGAACGCCATCCTGCTGGAAGGTCTTCCTGGCGTCGGCAATGTTGGCAAACTGGCGACAGCACACCTAATAGCAGAGTTGGGTGCCACGAAGTGCACAGAAATCTATTCATCGCACTTCCCACCGCAGGTTCTTATCGAGGAGAGCGGCGAGGTACGCTTGGTCAACAACGAACTTTTTTACTGGCGCGGCAAGAAAGACGCGCGTGACCTGTTGTTCCTGACAGGTGAGTACCAGGGCATGGAAGCATCGGGGCAGTACGAGCTGACTCTGAAGCTGTTAGAGCTGGCGAAGGAGATGGGCGTCACGACAATCTACACTCTCGGTGGCTACGGACAGGGCAAGCTGATTCCCGAGCCTCGTGTACTAGGCGCCGCGACCAGCCTTGAAATGGTCGAGCGGCTCCGTAAGGTGGGCGTCGAGTTCATCGAGGGCGAACCAGGCGCCGGCATTGTCGGTGCCTCGGGACTATTACTCGGCCTCGGCAAACTGCGCGGCATCGAGGGGGGCTGCCTAATGGGTGAGACCAGCGGCTACATGGTCGACCCGAAATCGGCGCAGGCACTGCTCGTCACGCTACAGAAGCTGCTCAAGATCAAGGTTGACCTGACTGAACTGGAAAAACGCGCTGAGCAGGTCGATGAAATCACGACCCAGCTGCGCGAGATGGAGTCCGAGTCGCCCGACGAGAAGCAGGACTTCAACTACATCGGCTGAGCGTTGGCGCTAGCGGCGGCGTTAGCCTGAGTTAGTCTGCTGAAGTGTGAAGAGCACTAGTCCGTCTTCGGCCTGTACCGCTGCGGTGCGCTGTGCCTGTGGTTGCTCCTGCGCGATAAAGTAGCCGTAGCCGCCATTGGCATCGACCTGTCCGGTCAGCGCTGAAAAGTCTAACTTACCATCCAGCAGGCTAGAGATAACGGCCTGCTCCAGCTGCCCTAGTTCCAGTACCCCTAGTGGAGAGTCAAGGTTTTCGCGTGACGCCAGGTTCTGTCCCATGCTCAGGTTGACCGTAGTGTGGTCGACCAGTCCATCCACACCGCCCCACGCTGCGATTTCCGGGCGCGCCATCAGCAGCGCCTCGGCCGATGAGAGCGTCAGTGGTTGTGGCAAGTCCGCCGGCTCCAGCAATGGGTTGTCCAGCTGTCGCTCTTCGCCACTGGCATTGGTTGCGTTAACCACTAGCTCCCATCCCGTCACTTTGCTGGAGTCGGTTTGGTGCGCCAGCGTCAGGTTCCAGGCACCAGGGTGGTACATTGCATGGGTAACGAATGCATCTTCGTGCAATCGCAGGTAGTTTTCGACCTCCGGCAGCTGGTCGCGCGCCAGCTGGATGGCGTCCTGCAAACTGTAGTCTAGACTGCTACTGGCGTTGCCGAACGCTGGCGCGCCCGCCTGCCATGGTTCGTACTCGCCCGTTGCTGCCGGCCCCGAGATAGAGCCACTCGACGGGGAGGGCACGGCTTGGAAGCCGGTGCTGAGTTGGTTCAAGTCGCCGTCGTATCGCAGCTCGACACTGAACAGCGTGTTCTGCGGGCTTTTCAGGTCGGAGTTGAAGTCGAAGCTGAAACGCAGTGGGAACGCCGATTGTTCCGAGAGCCAGAGGTCCAGCTTGTAGCTATACTGGTACTGGAAGTGCTGGATGAAGGTTATTTCCGACTTTTTGGAGGTAGTAACGCTGAGCTTCACCGTATCATGACCATCGATGGTGTCGCCTTCACTCACCTCCCAGCTGAATATCACGCCTTGGCCGACGAAGCTGCCACTCTCACCGGCAGCCAAGTTGTGGTCGACATAGAGCGATGCGTGCGGCAGCAGCCCCTGCTCCCCGCTACGCGGTACCCAGCTCACCATTTCCTGCCGCAGCCAGCCCGAGGCCGCAGACTCATCCACCTGCCCGTAGGTCTCTATCTCCTCGCGGATAATTTCCAGCGTCTCCTCGTCGACGTACTGTTGCTGGTCACTGCTCAGGCTGGCGCTGGATATCTGTGACGGTGGGCTCCCTTCGCTGGCGTAGCTGCCTGTAACATCGTTCAGGTCCTGCTTTAGATAGCGCTGGAAGACTGTGTGCCCCGCACCGTAGCCGTCTTCGAAAAGCGTAGCTTCCTCCCGAATACCAGCCTCCACGTCTCCGCTCCATTCGAGCGAGAGCTGGTTGATTTCCAGCTCGAGCCCCATTAGCGACACTGGGACTGGTTCTAGGCTGTAGAGTTCCAGATCGCCTGTGACATCGTAGAGGGCGTGGTCGCCATATCGCTCCGGCGGAATCCGCAACTCTGGCGGGCCGCCTAGAATCATTACCGCCAGCGCAGTTAGCAGCAACAGGATGACGACGCCAACCGCCCCCCCAACACGCATATTCAGGTTCTCGGCGCGCGCCAGCAAAGGTGGGAGCTCTGCACGCTTTTCATCTGGCAGTGGAGACGCTAGATCGAGCCCTTCCCCGAGCGGTGCATCTTCACCGATAGTGGTCCCGAGGTCCAGCGCGTCTGCTTCGTCTTCGAGCAGTTCAGCCTCTGGCGGCTCTTTCGCATCTTCGTCAGGTCCAGTCCCGGTCGTTGCATTATCACTGTCTTCATCTTCGGTGGCTGTCGCCTTTGCCTCGACGTTATCATCCACCTCCTCGTCGCTATCCCGCTTTCCGGAACTCCAGAGCGTTCCCACGGGCGGCACGGCGAACTGCCGTACTTTAAGGTTTCAGGACTTGATAATCGCGACTAGGAAGATTATTACACCCACAATCGCACCGGCGAAGCCGCCTGTGACTGCTAGCAGCGAGTCCAGCATCGCCACCCCGGCCCAAGCTCCGCCTGCAACAGATTGCGTGTTCCAGTACCAGGTTGCGACTGCACCGATAAGGATGAATGCGAAACCAGCATTACGCGTCTTCTTGCTGCCGTAATAGGCGACCAAGGCGCCCATCCCCAACATCACGATCGCGAAGCCTACTGTAAACATCGTCAGTGCCAGCGTCATGTCATCGCTCATTCCTCATCACCTCCCTCGTCAGCGTCTCCAGAAGAGGTGTCCTCACTCCCATTATCATCGTCTGCCAGTTCCTCTTCCAGCTTCTTTAGCTCCTCGTCCAGGTCCAGATCCTCGAGATCCTCTAGATCGAGGTCCTCCAAGTCGTCAACCGTATCAACCTTCATCAGGATGAACAGCACCACGAACATGCCCGCTACCATCCCGACCATCGCCGCGATTGCGGCAATAAGCCCGTAGCGGAAGTTAGTTGCATCGAGGGTTGCCGGGTCGGCGATGTAGGTCTGGTGGTATTGACCTCCCAGCACCAGTATCGCCATCACGATTAGACCGAAGCCAATCTGCTGAGATTTGCCGGCGCCGAAGTAAGCGGTGAAAAGGCCCGAACCGAGTGTAGCCAGCCCGAGGCCAAAGAGAAACGCGGCCACAAAAAACTCGAAGTTCCATGTGTGACCAAGCAGATCATCTATCGTTAAATTCATAGGTCCTCAATGGGCAGATTTAGATGCGCTTTATTAGCTTGCCGTTGGACTCACTATAATTTCCATGCCCGATTTTCGGGTGGCTTTCAGGTCGTTTTTTCACGACGATATCATCGTCGAGAGAAGAGACAAGCTTAAATAGGGCAGAATCCCCCTCACATCTGGTGACTCCCAAGTGGCTCAAGTAGTCAAATCAACTGGAGTACGCAAGGAAGCCGGGTATCTGTATTACCTGGGCAAGGATGGGCACGTCTGGCGAACCAAGATGGCCCGTGGTGGCAAGAAGACCGGAGGCGGCCCCGAGCGGGTTGCCTTGGCAGACGTCAGTAGGGAAGACGGCTGGCTTTATTACATCGACAAGAGCGGTGATGTAAGCCGGTCCCCTATGGCACGTGGTCGCCGCTGAGCTGTCGTCGAAAAGCCGACACCTCAGTCCTTTTGCCCACCCGGCTAGCTTGGGCTATCACGTCCTGTCGTTGCAGAGGTCGCCTAGCCCGGTATGGCGCCGGCCTTGAAAGCCGGTGAGCACTGCTCACGGGGGTTCAAATCCCTCCCTCTGCGCCATTGTGTAATTAGAGACTGCATTGGGTGTGTTTACGGTAGGAATCTAGACCTAATGTTTCTAGACTTGCTTATCCATAGAACTTGGGCCGTAGACTGAGCCGTACCGGCAGAGGCAGCGGCCTGTGTGGTTCCTCACCTTGCCGCTCCTCCATCAGCGTCTGCAGCGCTTCAGGCGAGAGCTCGCTCTGTCCGCCAGTGCGGTCACGCAGCGCCAGCTTACCGGAGGCAGCTTCCTTCTCGCCGTAGATGGCAAGCAGCGGCACCCACTCTTTCTCGCCGTCGCGTACCTTGCGGCCGATACCAGCGTCACGATCGTCAACATCGACGCGGAAGCCCGCTGCAGCGAATGTCTGTGCCAGCTTGAGGCAATGGTCGGTGTGGGTGCTGGAAACAGGCAGCAGCCGTAGCTGTGTTGGTGCCAACCAGAACGGTAGCTGTGGCTTAGCACCGCGCGCCATCTCGGCAGCAGCGTGCTCGAGCAGCGCGTAGAGGTTGCGATCGATGCTGCCCGAGAGCGAGGTGTGCAGCACGTAGGGATGCCGGCGGCTGCCGTCATGGTCTACGTATTCAATGTTGAATCGTTTGCCGTTCTCGACATCTATCTGGACAGTGCTCATTGCCGCCGCTTTGCCTTGCGTGTCAACGACGTTGAACTCGAATTTAGTGATGAAATAGGCGTAACGCCGGTCGAACAGCTCGAGCAACATTGGCCGCCCCAGCAACTTGGCGAGGCCAGTGTAGAAATCCCGGTTTTCATCAAAGAATTCTTGCTGTGCGCGCATGGCTGCTTCATATGGCACCCCAAGTGAGTCCATCCATTCCATCGAGAGGCGATACTGGTAGCCGAACTCCTCTAGCCCTTGCGGCAGATCACCTACGAGAGTATGCATATCTGGCATCGTGAAACCGCGCAGCCGTCGCAGTCCCGCCAGTTCCCCGGATTTCTCGCGGCGGTAGGAAGAATGCGCCAGCTCGTAGAGCCGTAGTGGCAGGTGGCGGTAGGAGATCTGGGCGTCGCTTGCAATCAGGAACTGTCCGAAGCAGGCAGCAAAGCGCATGAAGTAGGGCTTGTCGCCGCTCAGTAGCCGGTACTGCCGCGCTGGGAAGCGCGCCAGGTATTTCTCCATACAGGGGTGATGGTAGTCGTACATTTCGGGCGTCTCGACCTCCATCGCGCCCGCAGAGCGCACTAGCCGCCCCACCTTCTCCTCTAGCAGTCGCTTGATGAGCACGCCTTTTGGGTACCAGCGCAGGTTGCCCTGATCGCTCCCTGGCTCGCGGTCCACCAATTCGAGCTGCTGCATTAGCCTGATGTGAGGTGGCTCCTGCTTCGCGGTGCGCTGTTTGTCTGTCTCGTAGCCCACCATTCTTGCCAGCGGCGAGCGGCGATCCAGCTTGGCGTTGCCCACCAATTCAAGACTCCCGTCAGGGTACAGCAAGTAGAACTCGCTTTGGGCAGCCTCTTCCGCCTCCAGCGCGGTAGCGATATCACCGTCTGTGCCAGGGACTATACGACGGCTCAGTTCCGCCAGTGGGTGGCCTTTGCACTCCAGCCGAAAGGACTTGTACCAGCCGAACGGCGCGCGGGCAATTTCGGGGTCGCCCCGCTCCAACTGCGCCGCGAGTGCGTCAAGCACCTTGCGCGCAGTGCGTGGCGCCTCCAGTGAGGACGAGAGATGCGCGTAGGGGTAGAGCACCACTAGCGGTGCGCCGATCGCCTGTGCGTGTTTGAGAATGACCTGCGCCCCGTCTGTGGCAACCTGCTCTGTCGCCGCCCCATCACCATCCTCGACAGATGCCAGCGCGACCAAGCACTCGTCATGGGCGCCGCACGCCTCATCGTCGCGCTCCTCACCTGCGGGACCGGTGGATTCGAACTCTAGCCGGTCGGCATGCACCAGCAGCAGCTGCATGAGTGCACGACGCGGCTGCCGGATAAAGAGCTGCTCCCGGGCAATCCTTATACCATGACGATGGTGTTCTCCGGCCGTCGGTCCATGGCCCGTAGACAGAAGCGCAGTCGCAAGCGACAGGAGCCAGCCGGGAGCGGTTCTGTGCTGCTGCTGATGGTAATTGCCATCGTTGTCGTACTGGCAATCATTTTCCTGACCGTGCTGGAAGTCCTTTCTTCTGGAATCGCGGCAGTACTGGCAATGACATTACTGGCCGTAATCCTGTTCCTGATGTGGCTGCGTACTTCCGCCCCGGTGCGGGGAGGACAGCGGCGCAAACGCAGGCGTAAAAAGTTGGTAGCTGCAGCCGGACCTCCTGTAATCGACGTACCTGCCGTTACAATCCCTGTGCCAGCGGTGCCCATGCCACGCGTGCCACTGCCTCCGCGCCCCGTACGCGCTGCACGCCGCAGGCGGGAATACATCAGCTACCCTGTTGTGGTCGGCGGTGGGGACTATGCAGATACCTACATCCAAGTCGACAAGGATACTGTACTGAAGCTACGCAACGAGATGACGCCCGATGATGGTATGGCGCAGCTACCCGGACGGCGACTAGAGCGCTTCCCCGACCCTCAGGCTGCGGCGACCGCACCGGCAGCTGCCGAGCCGGTAGTGGCAGAGCCAGTAGTGGCAGAGCCGGTAGTGGCAGAGCCGGTAGTGGCAGAGCCGGTTGTCGTCGCTGCCGAACCGGTGGTGGAAGAAGCGGAAGTCGATTTCGACTGGGAGTGAAACCGCTTTTAGGAGTGCCCTGCGATTGCCGGCACACGTGGACCTCCACAACCATTTACGGAAATTGCGGGCCGAGCGGCCACTGCACCTGACACTGCTTGACCCCGGCAAGAGCGATACCACCACCATTGGCAGCATGGCACACAGCGCTGCGCAGGCAGGGACGGACGCTATTCTGGTTGGTGGCTCAACAGGCCTTTCGCTCGAGCGTGTCGATGCGGCAGTACTCGAGATTAAAGAACAGACACACCTGCCAGTAATTCTCTTTCCAACAGTTGCCCTTGCGGTCTCAACGAAGGCAGACGCTATTTTCTTCATGTCACTACTCAACAGCTCCGAGCGCCGCTTTCTGGTCGGCGAGCAAATCGAGAGCGCTGCCACGGTTCATCGCTCGGGACTACAGCCACTCTCAATGGCGTACATAATCATCGAGCCGGGAATGGCCGCCGCGCGTGTCGGGAAGGCAACGCCGCTGCCGCGCAACGACCCACAACCAGCCGTAGCGCACGCCATGGCAGGCGAGTTGTTCGGCATGCGCTATATCTACCTCGAGGCAGGATCGGGCGCCAACGCGCCGGTGCCACCAACGCTTATCGCTGCGGTGCGCGACGCCATCCGTGCGACACTAATTGTTGGCGGTGGCATCCGCACTGCTGACGCCGCCGCCGCCGCAGTCGGAGCTGGCGCCGACCTGGTGGTCACTGGCACAGTCGTCGAGCGAGCCTCGATGATTAAGGAGGAGCTACAGCCCATTATTGGGGCGGTACACGCCTATTGAATGGCTCCCAACCTCAAAGCGGATGACACAGTGCCGCCGCCAGCGCGGCTCTCGGGTTACCTGCTGCACACGCCGAACCGTGACACCAGCATAGCACTCTTCACTGCCGCGACGCTGCTGCTCGTCGTAGTGGGGCTGGTCGAGTACCCGCTCAACACGCCGACACTGCAGGATCGGCTGCTGGTGGGCGCGATAGCACTAGCACTGCCGCCGCTGCTAGTCGCAACGCTCGTCGCGAACTTGGCGTGGGCGTGGGACGGTCGCTACCCGTCGCGCTACGGATTACAGACTGGCGCGACCGGTTCGCTCATTGCGCTATTCTGCACATTAGCAGGCGGCGAGTGGTGGTTCTCGAGCATGGGCGGACTGGCGTTCGGTATCGGCGCGACCGGCGGACTCTGGTACCTAACGCTGCGCACCCACGGTTCAGCCCCTGCTTTGGTCGCCATCCCGTTCGCAATGCTGGCGCCGCTGGCGTCGCTGTGGGGACTATTCGGCGACGACCTGTCACACTGGTTCAACGTGGGGCTGGTCTCGCTCTTGGCATTCACAGCTGCCAGTTATGGCTTTTTGTTCTTCGCGGATACACCCTACCAACGCGCAGTCGGCGTCTCTGGGATGCGGCACATGGCAGCGTTTATCGAGTTCTACTCTACTGGTGACGGGCGGCGACTGACGCGCGCGCTGCGCGAAATCTGCCAGACCGTGCAAGTCGAGGGTGGCTGGGTGTCGCTGCGACGCGACGGGGAACCGCTAGCATTCATCGCTATCCCCGGTGTGCATCCTGGCCCGCTAGGCGAACTGGGCGGCAGCAACTTACCGTCGAAGATTGACCCCAAATTGCCGGGGCTGGGCTTCGCGCTGCACGGCGCGACAACCAACGACCAGAACCCACTGCGCTCTGAGGACGTCAACCGTATCGGCAGCGCGATGGCCAAAGCAGCTGTAGGGGCGGAGCACAACTCGGGTGGCCGCGCTGCCACTACGTCGGGCGAACGACCTGGCGCGCACGCCCTAGGCCTTGGGGAAGACTTGCTTATGTTCGCTGAACCAGGCGACAGCGACGACATTCACCCAGCACTCGGCTCAATTCTTGAGGGCAGTGCTACCCGAGGTGACGGCGAGCGCCTGCTCGTAGACCTCCATAATCAGGAGGGCTGGGGACGCCCTCCACTGCCGCCCGGTACCGCTGAGGGGAGCGCGCTGGCAGATGCAATGGGCACGGTCGTTGACAAATGCCGTGCTGCACCCGTCGGCGCGCTGCGCGCTGGTGTTGCATATTTGCCTGGCGAGGACTTGGAGCATGGCATCGGTCCTAGTGGACTACGCGTGCTGGCGCTTGAAACGAGTGGTACTACCAGCGCGCTGCTGTTATGGGACGCCAACGGCTTCGCACCTGGGATGAACGCCACCCTGCGCGACGGCTTGGCGGACCGCGTTGATACGCTGCTACTGGCGACGACCGACAATCACTATGTCAATATCACGCCCGGTGGCCACAACCCACTCTCAGGCGCTGAGTTCCTCCTCCCTGCGGCGCAATCGGCGCTTGCTGAAGCATTGTCTGACTTGGCACCGGCCGAGAGCGCGATGGGGCGTGTCACTATTACCGGTGTCGAAATCCTGGGGCAAGGGATGCAGGACCGCATCTCGGCCGGCGCGAATGCTGTCGTGCAGGTCGCGCGCTTCTCGTGGCTCCCGCTCTATGGCTCAGCGGCGATGTTCTGCATGCTTTTATCGCCGTATCTGTAGGCGCTACTTCGCCTGAATCTGGATTGAAATCTTGACGCCGTCAGGTATCTGGATGCGCATCAGTTGGCGTAGTGCGCGGTCGTCAGCGTCGATGTAGATGAGCCGTTTGTGCAGTCGCGCCTCCCAGCGGTCCCAAGTTTCCGAGCCGCCGCCATCAGGTGCCTTACGCACAGGGACGCGCAGCTTGCGCGTCGGGAGCGGGATGGGTCCGGTCATCTTGACACCGGTGCGGCCGGAGATGGTTCGTATCTGCTCGCAAACTATGTCAACCGAGCCGTGATCCAGGGCGTGCAGGGAGATGCAGGCCCGTGTATCTCCCTTTGCCATTCCTCAATTCAGTCCCAGGACTCCTCAATCTTAAGGCACATACCGGCCGCGACGGTCTTGCCCATATCGCGGATAGCGAAACGCGAGAGTTGTTTGAACTTGGCCTGTTCCTCGATTGCTAGCGGTTTGGTGGGCTTGATGAGTACCATCGCCGCGTCGCCTTTCTTCAGGAAGTCTGGGTTCTCCTCGGTTACCTCGCCGGTGCGAGGGTCCATCTTTGCCAGCAGGGTGTCAAAGGTGCACGCTACCTGCGCAGTGTGGCAGTGGAAGACCGGAGTGTAGCCCTTGGTAATGACATTGGGGTGGTCCAGAATCATCACCGACGCCTTGAACGCGCGCGCCACGCTGGGCGGGTCGTTCTCGGGTCCGCAGACGTCGCCGCGGCGGATGTCAGTGTGGGCGACGCCACGCAAGTTGTAGCCGACGTTGTCGCCCGGCACCGCTTGCTTTACTTCGGTGTGGTGCATCTCAATTGACTTGACCTCACCAACCTTACCACCTTGATGGGCGGAAGGCTTGAAGCTGACCTTCATGCCGGACTTGAGCGTCCCGGTCTCGACCCGGCCAACCGGCACAGCACCGATACCTGGAATCTTGTAAACATCCTGGACTGGGAGTCGCAACGAATCGCCTTCCTGCCCCTCGGGGGGAGAGAGCTTGTTGAGTGCGGCGAGTAACGAGTCGCCACTCCACCAGCCGAGGTTATCGCTCTTGGCGGCAATGTTGTCGTTAATCCAGCCGGAAGCGGGCAGGATGGTGACCTGCTCATCACGGTAGCCGACCATCTTGAGCATCTTGTCAAGGTCTGCTTTAATTTCGTTGAAGCGCTTCTCGGAGTAAGCGGGCTTAGTGATATCCATCTTGTTGACCGAGACAATCAGTTGTTCGACGCCCATTACCTTGGCAAGCCAGAGGTGCTCTTTGGTCTGCGCCTCGATACCGTCGTCGGCAGCGACGACCAGCACTGCGGCGTCTGCCTGCGATGTGCCTGTAATCATATTCTTGACGAAGTCGCGGTGCCCGGGTGCGTCTATAATCGTGAAGTAAATCGTGTCACTCTCGAAGCGCTTGTGAGCCACATCAATCGTGACGCCGCGCTCGCGCTCTTCCTTGAGGTTGTCCATTACGTACGCCAGCTCGAAGCCACCCTTGCCTCGCTCCTCGGCTTCCTTGCGGTATTTGTCGACGAGGTGTTGCTCAATCGCGCCGGTCTCCAGCAAGAGCCTACCGACTGATGTTGACTTGCCGTGGTCGACGTGACCAATAAACACTACATTCATGTGCGGTTTTTCTGCCATTTCTGACCTCCCTGATGGGGTGGGCCGCAAGACGGGGGGTAAATAAAGATTAAGCCGTTTTCTCGTCGGCGCTCAGCCGCCGTAGTTAGAGGCGAGCGGCATCTCTGGCTTGAGTCCCTTACGCTCCCGGATTTCGGCGGTGATCTCATCCAGTAATTCGCGCGGTAGCGGCTCGTAGCCGGCAAACTCGGTGCTCCAGAGCGCGCGCCCGGCGGTCGCCGAGCGTATTTCGGATGCAAAGCCCAACATCTCCTTCACTGGCGCCTTGGCCGTAATGATGGCGAGGTCGCCCTCGGTTTCCATGCCGGCAATCTCAGAGCGACGCTGAGACATCTCGCTGGTCACTGCTCCCATCTGTTCCTGCGGGACGCTGATGTAGACTTTCTGCTTCGGTTCCATCAGCGTCACGCCGGCGGTGAGCATTGAGCCGTTGATGGCGTTACGGACTGCGGGGATGGTCTGCGCTGGACCGCGGTGGATAGCATCCTCGTGCAGTTTGGCGTCGCGCAGCAGCACCTTGACCCCCATCAGCTTCTCGTGCGAGCGAGGGCCGCGATTGACGACTTCCTTGAACGCCTCAATCAGCAACTCGCGCGTCTCGAACAGATTCTGGACACCCTTGGTGGCGTCGACGAAGACGCAGCCGTTCTCGATGCAGAGCACACCGCGTGCGATAGGGCGATCCCAGCCAAAGTCCAGCAGTTGCCGTGCCACCTCGCGCGACTTCTTGATATCACCCGAAGGGATAGTACCCTCCTGGATGGCGGCGAGAACGTCCGGTTCGAGCGGCTCTACCGTGATGTAGAAGCGGTTGTGCTTGTTAGGCGACTTGCCCTCAAACTCACCCTCAGAGGGGCCAGTAACGGTCTCGCGGTAGACTACGATGGGTGGCGAGGTGGTGATGGGGACACCGTGCTCCTTTGAGATGCGATACTCGGTGATTTCCAGGTGCAGCTCACCCATCCCCGACATCAGGTGCTCGCCGGTCTCGATGTTGGAATCAATCTGGATGGAGGGGTCGGCCTTGGAGATCGCGCGCAGCACCTCGACCAGCTTCGGCAAGTCGCGTGTGTGCTTTGCCTCGATGGCAGTGGTGACGACCGGCTCCGAGTGGTGGACGATACGCTCGAACGGCTCGAACTCCTGCTCGGATGTGACGGTTGACCCTGAGATGGCGTCGCGCAGTCCCGCTACGGCAATGATGTTGCCAGCGGTCACTTTCTCTGTTGCAATCCGGTCGGCGCCTACGAACATGCCCACGGACTGGACGCGATTGGCGCTGGGCATGCCGGAAACGTAGAGCTGGTCACCCTTGGCGATTGAGCCGGAGAAGAGCCGCCCCACGGCGATTTCGCCCGCGTGGGGGTCAATGACAACCTTGGTGACCATGTAGGTTGTCAGCCCTTTGTCATCGGCGGTGGCCATCGCCTTCCCGGCCGGCGACTCGGGGTCACCGTGCCAGATGTGCGGGATACGGTATTTCTGCGCCACCTCGGCCGAAGGCATCTTCTCAACAATCATGTCGAGCAGCACCTCGTGCAGTGGCGCGGCGTGCGCCAGCCCCTTGCGGTCCTCCTCCGCCATGTAATCGTAAATCTGTCTGAAGGAGATGCCCTTCTTCTGCATGAACGGGATGGAAGTAGCCCAGTTGTGGTAAGCCGAGCCGAAGGCGACGGTGCCAGCGGCGGCGTCCAGTATCCACTCCTTGCGTAACTCTTTCGGCGCCTGCCCCCGGATGAGGCTGTTGACCTCGGTGATAATCTTCCCGAAGCGCTGTTGCATATCTCCGGGAGTAACTTGCAATTCGGCAATCAGCCGGTCAACCTTGTTGATGAACAGCACCGGCTTGACCTTCTCCTTCAGTGCTTGGCGAATAACCGTCTCAGTCTGCGGCATGACTCCCTCGACCGCACAGACGACTATGATAACGCCGTCGAGCGCGCGCATCGCGCGGGTGACGTCGCCACCGAAATCGACGTGCCCTGGCGTGTCAATGAGGTTAATTAGGTAGTCGCTACCTTTGTGATCGTGGACCATCGAGGCGTTAGCGGCGTTGATGGTGATACCCCGCGCCGATTCCTGTTCGTCAAAGTCGAGCATTAGCTGCTTTCCGGCGAGGTCCTCTGACATCATCCCTGCACCGTAAATTAGGTTGTCTGAGAGCGTGGTCTTGCCATGGTCGATGTGCGCCGCGGTACCGATGTTGCGAATCTGCCCCAGCTCGTTGAACAGCGCCTGTGCGCGTTGCACGTTATCTTCCTTACGGCCCATGGTCCTCAGTTGTGCGCGGCTTCCGCCTGACGCTCCTTGTCTTCTTTCTTGGAGACGGCGAACGAGTCTGGGTTCCCTTCAGCAGCGAGCATGATTTCACGCGCCAGCGCCTTCTCGATGGAGCGCTGCTTCGCCGCGGTTGCAATCGCGCCGCGGCAGATGTTGGCGATGACGGTTTCGAGTCTCCGCGCCGGTGAGACGTCGACGCCGCTGTAGACACGGATGCCGCCGTAGCGCAGCGAAACCACTTCGGCGCGCGGCGCGCCGTTCTCGAGCGCGCGCACCAGTATCTGCATAGGGTTTTCCTTCTTCTTTGCGTGTACGATGTCAAACGAATTGCGCAGTACTGTGTAGGCCTGTGCCTTCTTGCCAGTGTAGCGCTCGGAGCGCATTAGGTTGTTGATGATACGCTCGACGACAGTCATGTGGTGCTTGGCGAACCGCGTTCGCGCGTGGCGCCCGCCGGTGTGCGGCACTTGGAAGGCGTTAAGATTGATGTACTTGCGCAGGGTGGGATCCTCCACCTCGACTTCGCTGAGGTCCCACTTACCGAAGAGCGGTTGTATTGGCAGCTCTGGCACTGCATCATCCTCAGCGGGGGCTTCGGCCTCTACGACATCGCTCATCGGATTGGCTTCTCCTTGCGCCCGCGGACCATTTCACGCAGCGAGACGTTGTTGACTTTCAGGACTCTGTAACGTACACCTGAAAGGTCGCCGTAGGAGCGGCCCATGCGTCCGCCGACACCCTCGATGAGAACTTCATCGTGTTCATCGATAAAGCTTATGGCGAGGTTGCCCGGCGCCAGTGCAGTTACCTGCCGTCCATTCTTGATGAGCTGGACCCGCACACACTTGCGAATGCCGGAGTTAGGCTGCTTCGCCTCGACGCCTACCTTCTCGACTACAATCCCCTTTGCCTGTGGCGAACCCTGCAGCGGATCCGCCTTCTGCTTTAGCCTGAGCACTCGCTTGCGGTAGTAGCGGTCATTCCAGCGTTGCTTCTGGCGACGCTTGCGAGCCTGCGCGGAGGTGTAGAGTCCCTTGGCCAAATTTGCCTCTTCCCCGACGAGCGGAGGTTTTCGCGCAGAAGGGGTTGGTATTTATAGCGTTCGGCAACGGCGCCCGACGATAGTGCTAATGAACCACCGCCCTCGGCACATCAGGCCACCGTAGCTCAGCTGGCCAGAGCGGCCGCCTTGTAAGCGGCAGGTCGAGGGTTCAACTCCCTCCGGTGGCTCCATCCCTTATTAATCATGGTGTGCTCGTCCCTTTCCCGCAGGCGAACGATGCATCCGGTCCACTATGCGAAGGTCCTCAAGGGCGCGGTCAAGCGCAACCTACAGGTGGACCTGAACTACAAGTTTCAGCTGGTGACCGACGTAATCGACATGCTGCTGATAATTGTCGCCTTCACCGTGTTGGGGGCGTTCGTCGATGACGCCGCCGACCCGGGGGAGCTCGGTATCGACTACGGGTTGCAGGGCTTCCTGCTGATGGGGGTGCTCTTCTGGGCGCTCTACCAGCGCGCCTACGAGGATACGGTCGCGGCGCTGCCGGAAGAGGCGTCGCGCGGCACTATTGGCTTTTTGGTGACGAACAACGTCAGCCTCTCGACGCTGCTGCTGGCGCGCAACATCGCCTCCATGGTGAAAACGTTGCTGACGACGCTATTCATCGTCCTGCCAGTGCTGTTGGTGGTCGACCTGGCGCAGGGCGGGATGCCGGGACAGCGCGGGCTTTTCGCCGGCTTTGGACTGGGGGATTTGCCGCTCATTGTCGGGGTTTTCCTGCTAATTTGGGTCTTCATGCTGATGGTCTCACTGCTGGTCGCGTCGCTCAATATTGTCTCCAAACGCATCACGCCGTTCGCTAACATGGTCGTGACGGCGCTCAAGGTGCTGAGCGGTTACTACTTCCCGATTGAAGCGATGGACGGCTACCTCGGCACCGGCGTTGCACTCTGGCTCAAGACGCATATTCCGATTATCACCGGACTGGTCTTCCTGCGCGACATGGTGCTGATTCCAGGCCCGAAGCCCGGGTTCGGAGTGCTGTGGAACACCTATTTGGAACCAATGCTGGTTGGTATTCTCGTTACGGGAGTCGTCGCCGGCCTGCTCTACAAGTATCTCGAGCGCAAGGCACAGAGCTGGGGGACTCTAGAGTTCTACTGATGCAGGCAGTCGAGGTAGAGAACGTAGTCAAGCAGTTCCCGGGTGGCTGGCGTCGTCCACCGGTGCGAATTATCGATGACGTCTCCTTTACGGTCGAGAAGGGACAACACGTCGCAATTATTGGCCCCAACGGCTGCGGCAAGACCACGCTGTTGCGCACTATCGCCACGATTTATCGCCCCGACGCTGGCAAGGTGCGTATCTTTGGTCAAGACGTCTTCAACTGGCGTCAGAGCGAGCGGTCGCGGCGCGCCTTCGCGTTCATCTCACCTGCACTGAACTTCCAGGCCAAGCTGACGCTGCGGCAGACTATCGAGTTCTTTGCGACAGTACTACAGAAGCCGCCAGAGACAGTGGTTCCGTTCCTGAAGCGAACTGGCCTCTACGCGATGTGGGATCGCCGACTGGAAGGATTCTCGGAGGGGCAGAAGGCAATGCTCCGGCTCGCGATTGCCTTCCTCAAGCAGCCGCGGGTGCTGTTCCTCGATGAGGTGGTCGCGAACCTTGATTTGGCGCGACGCGAGAAGGTAATTGGCATGCTAGAAGAGATGGAAGCGTTCCAGGATCTGACGCTATTGATGGTTGATCACGATCCTTTTGTTGTGGATCGCTTGTGCGAACGAATTCTGGTGCTGAAGGAGGGGGGTAGGGTACACAAATTCACTTCGTTGCACGAGTTGATGGATGAAGTCCCTTACCGTTTCACGGTCGAGGTGAACCTGAAGCGCGATATTGATGACAAACTAGCCGAAAAAGTGGCGCAACCACTACAACGCTACGAGATGACGCTGCGCTACTTCGCCGCTGACGAGCAGGCAGTGCATAAAATTTCGCGCCGCGTGCTGAAGCTGCTAGGCGAGCGGGTGCAAGACTACGTCACGGCGCCGGTTTCGCTCAAGGATGTTTACTACCTGATGCGGGAGGTGAATTAATGTTCAGCCGCTTCCGCCCCTTCGCGAAGCAGAAGGCAGGCGCGCCCGTGGTGGATGTGGCGTGCGACTGGACCGGTCGATGGGTGGCTGCAGTGACGGTGAGGGCGATGCTTACCTTTCGGGAGCGGAAGCTGCTCTCGACCATTACGCATGAGGGGAACCGTATGGTGCGTGTCTCGGAGGACGGCAGCCGGGTGGTGGTGGTGGCGTTTGACGGACTTCACTGCTACGATATGTGGGGCAATCCCAAGTGGACCTATACTACTGGGCAGGATGTCCACGACGTGGCGCTGCAGCCGGACGGCACCGGAACACTGGTTGCCGAGGGCGAGCGGCTGCTGCTGCTCAATAGCCAGGGTGAAGTGCGCTGGAGCGCCGGCATGGACGGTTTTGTTGGCGGTGTCGCACTGGCAGACGACCGCTGCCTGGCGGGGCTGGAGCGCTCGGTGCGCTGCTTAGATCGCGACGGGAAGCTGTTGTGGGAGCTGCGCACTGGGCAGCTGGTACGCGGCATTGTCACCGACAACCATTATGTGGCCTGCTCCTCCGGCAAACGTCTCTACTGCCTCACCACCGATGGCAACCTGCTATGGCGCGAGGAAGTAGGGCCGCTGCGCCACCTCCGACTGGTGCGCGACGGAGGCGCGGTGCTGGTCGCGACCGATAGTGGAACCTGGTGCTTCGAGACCAACGGCCAGCTGCTGTGGCAGGTCTCTGAGGAGCAGTTTATCGAGGCTGCCGCGGCAGTGCCAACGGGCGAGCTGACGACAATCGTTACTGGCGGCGAAGTGTTTGGCAGGTGGGAACTCAAGCTTCTAGACCGGGAAGGACTGGTGCTTGAGAGCTACTCTAGCCGGGAGGAAATCAGCTGCTTGGCATTGCCGGAGCATGGTGGTGAGGTGGTGGTTGGCATCGGGAGCCGCGTCTGTTGGTTCCGTAACAGTGAATTTCTGAAGCGTACCCTTACCGATCAATTGGCGCAGGTGCGCAAGCTGGGCCAGAAGGTAATTGCGTACGGCCCTGCACTTCCTGGTGTAGAGGACAGCTTAGAACAAGTGGAGGCTAGGGTGCGCGGTAGCTTCGATGCGATGCAGGAAGCGTACGGCGAGCTCAAGGCGTGCCGGCAAGCGCTCGCTGCCAGCCAGCAGCAGCACGTTGAGTATCTGGACCAGCTTCCGCGGTTGATGAAGAGTTTGGGACTACCTGAGAGCCAGCCGCAAGAGTTGGCGGCGCAACTCTACCCGCTCTACGCGCTCTATCGGCGATTGGGAACTGTGCCGCGGCAGCAGGAGCGTCGTATCAGCGAGCAGCTAGCACGACTGAAGAAGGTGGCCGAGACCTTCGATGGGCAGGAGGGAGGTGAGGCGCTTCAGCGTAAGTTGACCTACACCAGCGAGGCGCTGCAGCTGCTGCCGCGGGAGCGGCGTAAGCTGCGCGGACTGATGAAAGAGCAGCGCGCGGCGCAGAAGCAAGTAGAGAAGCGGTTGCGACAGGCAGTGATGGACTGGATGACCTCCGGCTCGGTTGGAGTGCTTGAGGAATTTATGGCGCAGGTCGAGCAGCAGCAGGTGCAGCGCGTGGAAGGCGAGGCTGATATTCGTGAGCGGGTGCGCAACACGATGACGTTCGCCGAGATGTCGCATCGCTTCGACCAACTGGAGCTTTCGTGGTGCGCCTTCGCAGCCGACGGTGACGGCGTCACGCTGACGTTACAGCTCCACAACCGCAGTGATATTCAGCTCGACAGAGTCACCCTACAGCTGAAGCTGGAAGGTAGCGGCCTCGAGCTGGAGCAGCGCGGGAGCACACCACTGTCGCCGGGGCGGCTGGCGCCAGGGGATTGGGTCCGCCTCCGCCTCCGCTTTCGACCGACGAGCCGGGACCCGACGCAGGTGGTGCTGGCGGCACGCTACAGCGATCAGGATGGCCAGGCCTGTACTGCTGATCTAGGCACGGTCAAGGTGTCGCTGCTGGGCTGCTATCTGGTGCCGCTGCCGCTCTCGGAACAGGAGCACGCCGACCTGCGTGCCGAGCATCGCGAACAGAGCGCGCACAGCGAACTGGCGCTCGACCAGACCACACCGGCCGATGTGCAGGCGGTGCTCAACGCGATGCCGGGGCTGGGACTCTGTCACCGCCGCAGCGAGAACGGCGGCAGCATTAGCTACCTAGCAGGCCGCTCTAACCTGACCGACACAGTATATCTGGCGATGCTAGTGCTCAAGCCGCGCGGTGATACGGGTGTCGAGATGGAGCTGCTCTGCCGTGCTTCTCAGAGCGACGCGGCGCAAGAGCTGCTAGAAGAGCTGCAGGCAACCCTGCGCAACAAGTTGCTCGAGGCGGGCGGACGGCTTGCCTAGTACTCGCGCCATTTATGGCGACAGCTGGTGCACTGGTAGATGCGGGTCGCCGGCTCATCGGCAGCCCTAGTCTGCCGGATAATCCAAGTCGCTTGATTGTGGCCGCACTTCTCGCAAAGGATGGCGACGGTGGGAAGTGTCCCCTCGATTGAGTCGACCACTACCTGCTCGCGAGTTTCCTGAACGTGTTCGACTATCTGCACTTCTCCCTTAGGCTGTGAGTGGCCGCAGCGCGAGCACGTCAGTTGATCGCCTTGTGGGTAGAGCAGCCCCTTGCATTTCGGGCAAATCATGCTTCCACCGCCTGTATCATGCGTTCTGCCTCATCGATACGGATGGCATCGGTGCCAAAGGCAACACAGATTATCAGCCCCTGCTCGGCCTCCCAGTAGGCGGCGTGTACCTGCAAACTGCCGTCTGAGCCAGTGAAGAAGCCGCCTGTACCGGTAACGGTTGCATCCCACTTCAGCAACTCCGCCTGATAGCCCTGCGCAATTGATAGCGTGCTATCTCGCCGCCCATTGCTCAGCTCCAGTCGCTGGAGCTCCGCCTCCGTTTCAATCCGGTTGATGATTAGCTGTTCCAAATCGAGCGGTAGGTTGGCTGGCGAAATCAGCGCACTGAGGGTAATCACGCGTAGCAGTCCGGTCTGTCCATCGATTGACTCGTACTGCTGTGTATGGAGCTTTAGCAAGCCATTGTATTCCTGCGATTCCGAGCTGCCTGCATCGTTCCAGAAGTGCAGGTTGAGCTCTGCCGAGTCCCCACTCACCTGCGCCACGAAGGGAGTGACGAACTGTGGTCCTATCAACAGCAGAGCCAGTGCGAGCACCAGCAGCAGTCCAAGCAACCGCAGTAGTGTGATACGACGCGGCTTCTTCCAGCCGCCGACTCGCAGGTCACTCTCGTCCATGTTATACCCCCTCGTTGCGACTACTATTAACCTAATCCTCGCTTATCAGGACTGCCTCGACCGGGCAGACAGATTCGCAGGCGCGGCAGATGATGCACTCTTCCTCGCGAATCATGATCGCCTTCTTCTCCGAGGCGGGATGCCCAGGAGTATCGAGCCACTCAAAAACCTCGACCGGGCAGGCGTCAATGCACGCCCCATCGGCAATGCAGAGGTCAAAGTCGACGCCAACGATAGTGCCCCAGATGCCGAGCTTGTCCGATCCGACGCCCTCGTAGGGTTGGTCACCACTGGTCCAGATTTCTATAGGCTGGTTCTCACCGTCATAGGTTGCCGACTGCTTGTAGGTCGAGAGGTAGTTTTCGTCGATGGCCATGTGCTATCACAGGCCGATTTCAGGGGCGGTTAATAATGCTATTCAGGACTGCGAAATTACTTAATTGTCTGCTCTGCAGTAGGGTGGCGATGGGCGAGGTCGCTCTGAAATACCGACTGATGCCGGAGTCCCCGGTAATAGACACCGTGGCGGTTGCTGCCGCGGTGCCGTCGACACTACCGGTCGACGCACAACTGGGCGCGCACGAGGCGCAGCCATTTGCCTTTGGGCTAATCGCACTGGAGGTGCTGGTAATCGGTCCCGACCGCGCCGGGCTGGTGGATGAGGTCGAGGACGGTCTGGCGTCGCTGGAGGGCATCCAGTCGGTCGAGCTGCTTGAGCAGTCGCTGCTCTAATTCGACGGTCGCCGAAACTAGCTTCTACGAACCACCAATCGTTAAGAACCCTGCTAGTCTAGTCAGTGCGTGGAAGAGTCGCGCGACTACCGACGCACACGGCAGACACTCGGTAGGGCACTACAGTTATGCTTCCGGCCGCGCTATCGCGGACAGGAGCACGTGCCGGTCGATGGTCCTGTAATAATTGCCGCCAACCACCTCTCGCATATCGATCCAGCGTTCATCATGACCGCTACTCCGCGACCGGTCACCTACCTCTCCAAGCAAGAGCATTTCGACGGGCGACTCCGCCGTGCACTCTTCAGCCGTATGGGTGTGATCCCCATTGATCGTGACGCGGGTGGCAGCGATGCACTGGTGGAAGTCGAGGCTATTTTGCGCGAGGGGGGTGCTGTTGGCATATTCCCGGAGGGCACACGCTCTCGCGACGGGGTTCCGGGACCGGGTCGTACTGGCGTTGCCCGATTGGCAGCCGCCACTAGCGCAGCGGTCGTGCCAGTCGCCATCCGTGAGACCGACCGTGTTGTACCAGTCGGCAAGCGCGTTCCTCGACTCTGGCGCCGTTTTTTCTACGAGTTCGGCGAGCCGCTCTATTTCAGAGCGAAAGAGGCGAACCGCGAGACGCTGCGGGAGTTCACCAACCAGGTGATGGACGCCATTGCTGCGCTTTCGGAGGAGGCAGGTGATTATTGGTATTCACGTCGTCTGCGCACTCGCATGACTGAATGGCAGAAACGCAATGGGTTGGTGCGTGCACGACTGCGCGAGTCACTCGATAAGCGGGCGCAGGCACTTCGCACGCGACTGGGGCGCTAAAGCTATTCGAGCGCGGCGTGCGTGACGCCTTTACCGGCGGCAACGCAGCCAATTATCTGTGCAGTTTCACCTGCTTGCTTTAGCACTTCCAGCGCCCTAGCCTCGTCGCCGGCGGCGACAGCAATAACCATCCCTAGGCCCATGTTGAAAGTGCGATACATCTCTGTCGGTGCGATGTCGCCCTTGCGCTGGAGCCAGTCGAAGGCTTCAGGAACAGGTAGTGGGTTGTTGACGACATAGCGGAAGCTGGAGTTCATGCGCAGTAGGTTCTCGAGTCCGCCTCCTGTTATGTGTGCCAGCGCATGCACATCCACCGCCCCGAGCAGCGCCAGCACGGACTGGACATAGATGCGCGTTGGCGCCACCAGCTGCGCGCCGAGAACGGGGTCATTGTTGAACAGCCGCCGGATTAGCGTGTAGCCGTTCGAGTGTGGTCCGGAAGAGGCGAGGCCGATGAGTGCGTCGCCATCGGCGACGCGTGAGCCGTCAATGATATCCCCACGCGCGACCCAGCCGACTGCCGTTCCCGCCAGGTCGAAACCGCGCACAAGTTCCGGCACAACTGCCGTTTCGCCGCCCGAGAGCGTACAGTTGGCCAGTCGGCACCCCTCGGCGAGGCCAGTGCCTAGCTGTGCCATCAGCACCTCATCGGGCTTGTCCAGTGCGACATAGTCAACGAACGTGAGCGGCTCGGCGCCGACACAAATAAGGTCGTTAACATTCATCGCTACGCAGTCGATGCCGATTGTGTCGAGGCTGTCCAGCTCTCGTGCTAGCAGCAGCTTGGTTCCGACTCCGTCGGTGCAGACAGCGAGTGCGTCGTCGCCCAGCCGTACCAGCCCCGCGAAGCCGTTCTCCATGGCAATTGGCATGCCGTCACCCTCGCGTGTCGTACCACCGAGCTGCGCCACCAGCGCGGCGGTGGCGCGGTCACTGGCGTCAATGTCGACCCCCGCCTCAGCGTAAGTACGCACCATCAGCCAGCCAGCTTGTGGTAGTAGTTTTGAACTACCCGCGTCACTTGAGAGATGTCGGAGATGTTGCGCTCGATTAGCGTCTCGATGATTTTCTGTCGGTTGCGCGCCATCTCATCGAACTTGGCGGGCGAGACGCCGGCACCACTGGCGATGCGTTCACGCAGCTTACTTGGGACACCTGTTTCGACCAGAGCTCCCTTATTTTGGTCCCAGCGGAAGATGGTGTTGAGTCGTGGCTTGTCACCTTCCAGTCCTGCCATCTCCGAAACTTCGGTGATGCGGCGCACCTGCTTCCCTCCAACGTTGATTCGACCTTGCATGATTATCAGGTGCAATGCGTTGAGCATGATGGCAGGTACCGACATGGGCGGGTTGATGAGCCGCTGCACAGATTCCTGTGCAGTATTGGCGTGGACTGTGCCCATGCAACCGTCGTGCCCCGTATTCATCGCAGTGAAGAGCGAGCGCGCTTCGGCGCCACGCACCTCACCCACAATTAGCCGGTCGGGGCGCATGCGCAGTGTGTTCTTCAGCAATGCATCCATGTCAAGTCCGGAATCGCCTGCTTTGCCCGGGTTGACGGTCTCAAGCTGGACGTGGTGTTCGTGCAGCAGATGGATTTCGGTCACATCTTCGATGGTAATAAGTCGCTCACGCGACGGGATGAAAAGGCCGAGTATGTTCAATGTCGTCGTTTTCCCTGAGCCGGTGCCTCCAGAGACCAGGATGTTGCAGGGCGCAGCCCCCATCCCGTCAACGAACATCCAGAGCAGCGCAGCCAGCCGCGGGGTCAGCGTTCCGAAGCGGATGAGGTCAACGAAAGTAAGTGGGTCATGCGTTTGCTTGCGGATAGTAAGTGTCGGGCCACCGGGCGATGCAGGCGGCAGTGTAGCATTGACGCGGCTGCCATCGGGGAGTCTCCCATCAAATAGTAGGTTGTCCAGCCCAACCTTACGCCCTACATAGGCTGCAATTTTTTTGATAATTTGAAGTGCTTCCTCCTCCTTGAGCGTGACATTGGTGACGCACATGCCGTGTTTGCGGTGGTAGACCATCACTGGTTTTCCAGGTAAGTTGTACATTACTTCTTCTAGGTCATCGTCCTCGAGAAGTGGTTTCAGTGCACCATAGCTGCTGGAACGGACAAGTTTCAGGACGCGGTAGACTGGTAGGTCTTGCCCCGGCTGTAGGCTAATCTGAGCGTTGGCAGACTTACCGATAATCTTCCCCTGCGCTGGATTCATAGCAACGCCGCCGGCAGCTTCAGAGTCACTAAAAGAGTGGTGTTGGCAAGCAGCATATAGACGGGCGTGCGCAGTAACGCTGTTCGCATCGTCTGTAGGATTATCGCCTGCATCCAGACTCCTGCAGCACCGAGAACCATTGAGTACACCAGCAGCGACTGGTTAAGCGTCCCTAGGTCTATATCTAATTGGAAGCTGCCGACCGTCCCCGATCCAAATATCGCGACGATGAAGCCAAGCAGTGCAGGACAGAATACTGCTCCCGACCAGAGGATGAAATCAGCAGTGCTCTTGGTCTTAGCAATGCGTTCCTTGCGCAGCAAGTAAATTTCCCAGAATTCTTCTGAGAGCAATTCCAGTGTCTCCGAAAAACTGCCTGCGGAGACTAGCGCTACGTTGAGGATACTCACAACGCGTGCGATTATCGGTGAACGGCTGCGTTTGGCAAACTTTTGCATGGCCTCAGTAAAGCTGGTGTCATGCATTTCTGCTACGGTTTGCTGTAGCATCTCACCTATTCGGTCGCTCCGAGCGCTGGCGACTGCGTCAAGCGCCGACTCGACACCCATACCAGCGCGCAGGTTCTCTGCCAGTTCCCCGAGCACCTCTGGCCAAGCATTCTCGAGTTCAGTGCGCTCGGCGAATCGCCGTTTCAGCGGCAAGTATAGGACAGTGCTACCGATGGCTAATGCTGCTAGAACAATCCATATCAGTGCCCCTACAGCTGTTGAAATACCATCAATGCCGGAGAAGAGCGGGTCTAGTTGGTCGAGCAGGCTCATACTTTTGGCTCCTGTGACTTGGTGCGGATTACCAGCCCGGTAATAGCAAGTATTGAAATCAGGAACAAGATGGGCGTGCAAGCAGGTGGTAGCCGAGGCATGCTGGTAAATGGTCCCTCAGCACCGCCAACCAGAGCATCTATCACGGCTATGATAACTACTATAATCGGGACTAGTACCGAAACTACTAGGAACTGCTCGGCGACAGCACTGAGTGACTCTACGAACGCCTGGATTTCGATGCGGCGTGATCGTGATTCCTTGTCGGCAATCGAGCGCAGTCGGTCGATGACATTAGTGTCCTGCTCGACCGACATTGCAAGTACTGAGAGTGTGCGGCGCAGCCCTGCTGAACTTGTGGCGCGCATTTGCGCCCGGACGGCGTCGCCTAGCGTCGACCCCCCCTCTACCGCACTGAAGATGCGTTGAAACTCGCTCGAAAGGTCACCATAATCCTCATCGGCGACATGTTTCATCGCCTCTGCGATTCCCACTCCCGACTGGAGCAGCACCTCCATCGCCCGGATGGCGTATAGCAGCTCTTCATCGACGCTCCCCAACGGTCGGGCGAGCCCCTCTCACTATAAGGGTTTTACGTGCTGCCCGTCCGAGTTTGTTGAGGTGCAATCATGGGCTGGGAAATTAACGTAAACAGTCTTCTGTAAAGTAGTGAGCAGTCAGTAAGTAATGGCCATCGATGAATATATAAAAGAAAGCGAGCCCACGCTAAATGCAGGAAGCGCTAGAGCCGGACGCCTTCCAGTTCCTGTCGGAAAGTCAGGGCCCCAACATAAAATGAGAACACCATACTCCACTCGCAGAATGCTGTGAGGTTGAGGTAGAGCGACCTTGTGTCATCAACGGAGGGAGGATTTTCTAGCCTGTAGAATGGACCTTGCCCTTCTACGATAAGTGCCTGGCTGTCAAGGCCGCTGAACAATATCATTAGGATATAGAACAGCCAGCCTGAATAAATGGCATATCTCCTGACATTGTGCTTCCTGCCCGACTTCTCCAGGAGGCGCCAGGCGAAGGCACCCCACATCAAAAAGGAAGTGAACTGTATTCCTGCCGTCACACCGTGCAGTATGGGATAATCAATCCAGTGGAAGTTGACTGCAATAATCCCACACACGCCTCCAAAGATTGCTATAATCCTGATTAAATCGTTTCCGGACTCGTAGTTTCCGCCAAGCTCCCGCGCTAGCGGGGTGAAAATCCTGTGGAAAACCTGTGCCAGCAGGATGAACGAGAAAATACTGATTGCGAGGCCAGGACCATAGAAGCTGGATTCTGGCCCAGCAAAGGGCATCTCTGAAATAATCGGGATGAAAGGTGCAACCCGTCCGCCTGTGGTAGAAATCAGGTAGGTGGCCACTAGCGTCAGTGCCCCGAGGGCAACGCTGAACTCGAGTAGTCGCTTTGCGCTAATAGAACTCTCTTCAGTCATTCAACACCGCTTGTGCAGCTGCTAATCTTGCGATGGGCACTCTAAACGGCGAACAAGAGACATAATCCATCCCAGCGGCGTGGCAAAATGCTACTGATGCAGGGTCACCACCGTGCTCACCACAGATACCGACCTTCAGGTCTGGTCGGGTCGCACGACCGCGTTCAATACCGATTGCGACCAGCTCGCCTACTCCTGTATCAAGCGTCGCAAATGGGTCGTCTGGCAAGATTTCCTGCTTCACGTATTCGGGTAGGAAGCCACCGCTGTCGTCACGGCTAAAGCCGAAGGTCATCTGTGTCAGGTCATTTGTGCCGTAGGAGAAGAACTCAGCCGTTTCGGCAATCTTTCCTGCCATCAGCGTCGCGCGCGGAATCTCAATCATTGTCCCCACAAGGTAGTCCAGCTTGCAGTTTTGCGTCGCCTCGACCTCCCCGGCGACACGACGCACGATTTGCTCTTGGTGTGTGAACTCCGCCTCGGCGGCGGTGAGTGGTACCATGATTTCCGGCAGTACCGTAATGTCTTCGGCTTGCAGTTCTGCCGCGGCGGTTAGGATGGCTTTCGCCTGCAGTTCAGTAATCTCGGGGTAGGTGACTCCTAGGCGTACGCCGCGGTGTCCCATCATGGGGTTGGTCTCGCGCAGTTGCTCGGCACGTCGCGTCAGCTCAGTGCCGTCGATGTTCAGCGCTTCGGCGAGTTGTGCCTGCCCCTTCAATTCGTGCGGGATGAACTCGTGCAGTGGTGGGTCCATCAACCGGATAGTCACGGGGAGACCTGCCATCGTGCGCAGCGTCTCGCGGATGTCGTCCTTCATGTGTGGGTAAAGCTCATCGAGCGCCGCTTTGCGTTCCTCGCGCGAGCCGGCCATTATCATCTTGCGTAGGTAGAACAGCGGCTCCTCCGAGCCTTCACCGTAGAACATATGCTCGATGCGGAACAGCCCGATGCCCTCGGCTCCGAACTCTAGCGCGCGCTGGGCGTCAGCCGGCGTGTCGGCGTTAGTGCGCACATTCAGCTTGCGATGCCGGTCGCACAGCGAAAGGAAGTGCGACAGGTATTCGCTCGAGATGTTAGTCTCGCGCAGCGGTAGCTCCCCGGCGTAGACCTTGCCGGCAGTGCCGTTGAGCGTGACCACGTCACCCTCCACCACAGTATGGTCCCCAACGGTGAAACGTCTGGTCGGGGCGTCTATCTCCAGCTCGCCAGCGCCAACGATGCAGCACATCCCCCAGCCCCGCGCGACCAGCGCCGCGTGCGAAGTCATGCCTCCCCGCGCGGTCAGGATTGCAACGGCTGCGCGCATCCCGGCCACGTCCTCCGGGTTGGTCTCCTCACGCACCAGTACTACCTGCTCGCCGCGAGCGGCCCACTCAACAGCGTCGTCGGCAGTGAATACCACTCGTCCTGTCGCGCCGCCTGGTCCGGCCGGCAATCCGCTCACGAGTATCGCAGTCACTTTCTCGGCCTCGGGGTCAATGATGGGGTGCAGCAGTTCGTCCAGCTGCGACGGGGAAACACGCATTACTGCTTCCTCCGAAGAAATCTGACCTGACTGCTCCATCTCGGCCGCCATCCGTACAGCGGCGGGGCCGTTGCGCTTACCAATGCGGCATTGTAGCATCCACAAACGGCCGGACTGAATGGTGAACTCTATGTCGAGCATGTCGCGGTAATGCTTTTCGAGCGAGTGCTGGATTTCGTCTAGCTCCTTGTACGGTGCAGGATGCACGTTGTCCAAGCTAGGGAGGTTGCCTGAATACTCGGTGCGACTGTGGCTGTTGAGCGGATTGGGAGTGCGGATACCAGCCACCACGTCCTCGCCCTGCGCCTGCGGTAGCCATTCGCCGTAGAAGGCATTCTCACCGGTGGCGGGGTTGCGAGTGAACGCAACACCGGTCGCCGAGTCCTCGCCAAGGTTGCCAAAGACCATCGCCTGCACGTTGACGGCAGTGCCCCACTCGTCGGGCAGTCCCTCGATACGGCGGTAGGCAATGGCACGCTTGCCGTTCCACGACAGGAACACGGCACTAATCGCACCCCAGAGCTGCTCCCAAGGATCTTCCGGGAACTCCTTGCCTAGAACTTCCTTGACTTTGGCTCTGTATGTAGCTACGAGTGCCTCTAAATCATCTGCTGAAAGGTCTGTATCGTCGGTGACACCCCGTTTCTCCTTCAGTTTTTCTAGTTCGTGCTCCAGTTGCGCACGGATGCCCTCGCCTTCAGCCGGCTCGATTCCGGCTGCCTTTTCCATCACTACATCGGCATACATTTGCATCAGCCGTCGCTGCGCGTCGTAGACGAAGCGCGCGTCGCCGCTCTCCGCAATCAGCCCTTTGCACGTGGCGTCATTCAGCCCGACGTTGAGCACCGTTTCCATCATCCCCGGCATCGAGGCTCGGGCGCCCGACCGCACCGAGACTAGCAATGGCCGCGTGGAATCGCCAAATTTGAGATCCAGCTCCGCCTCGATTGCTGCGAGTGCCTTGCGCACGCTATCGTCCAGACTTTTGGGATATGACTGGTTGTGGTCGTTGAACCAATTGCAGATTTCGGTCGTAATTGTAAAGCCGGGCGGGACCGGGATTCCCAGCTGCGCCATTTCGGCTAGGTTGGCGCCCTTGCCGCCGAGCAGGTTCTTCATCCCTGCATCACCGTCGGCGTTCCCGCCGCCGAACGAGTATACCGTTTCAGCCTTCATTCGCCTCGACGGCGCAGATGGCTCCCATAAAAGGATTTATTCTTTCAGGACAGCGGTGGGGTCGTGGAGCGTTCCGAGCAGCGGCCAGCCGGTCCAGAGCAGCAGCTTGTCCAGCTCCAGCAGCATCTGGTAGAGCAGCTCGTAGCCCTCGACAGTGCGGTCGACCAGGCAGGGGTCGCAGTCATCGCCCAGCCACTCCGCAAGGCGGGACGCGCCAGCCAGCTCGAGCGCCCCGGCAACGCGACCGACCGTCTCCAACCGATTCCGCAGAGTCTGCAGGAACGGTTTGCTGTCACGCAGCGCTAGCGTTACTTCGCTGATTCGCGTCGGCGGCTTGTTCCCGAAGAGCGTCGTGAATTCTTGCTCGTCGATGCTTTTCCGCGCCAGCTGCAGCAACAGTTCCAGTACCTGCTGTTTTTCAGCTGGTTTCATGCAGCCTCCAGCAGCAGCTGCAGCCGTGTGAGAATGCGTTCCACTTCTTCCGGTTGCGTCAGCGCACGTTCCTCATCCAGAACAGTGCCTGGTGAAAGAAGCTCGACTGCCACTACTCTAGGTAGCTGCCAGACATTGCGTCTGCCGCCCGACCAGCGGTTCACAATGAGTAGGCAGGGGGTCTCGGAACTAACCGAAATGAGTCGCGCCAGTAGGAACTCAACCGCTGTAGGCCCCGCGTCTGCGTCAGCGACCAGCAGGAACGCGTTCGCTGCTCCGAGCCAGTCTATCCACCGCTCACCCAGTGCAGTGGGCTCATCGATTTCGTAAAATTGCAGTCCTTGGCAGCTACAGGCGTTGTCGAGGAACATCTCCGGCATGTCTGGAGGGGGGGTGAAGACGCCCCTTTCCGGAAGTGAACGAATTAGTGTTGATTTGCCGGCACCCATAGCACCGGTCACCATCACATAATTCATTTGTCTGCCACCTGAGGGCGCAACTCCTTGAACATCCCCATCAGTGTCTCATAGTCCCACTCATCAATTTCGCCACGCACCAGCACACGGCGTAGCGTCGTCTCGGCGCGTGGCAGCCGTCGTTCAGCGAAACGGCTCTCACGGACAGCCTCCATAATGCGCTCAACCAACAAGTCAATTTCCTGTCGTTCGATGACGTCGGGTCGGTAGGGGCGCAGAAAAACGTCGTTGCGAAAGAGTTCGTAGAGTACAATCCCAACGGCGTGCGATAGGTTGAGCACCGGATGCTCAGGGTTGGTCGGGACTTGGATTGTAAGGTCGCAGAGTGCCAATTCGCCTCGGTCGAGGCCGTGGTTCTCACGGCCGAACACCAGTGCAGGCTGGCGTCCGTCCAGCAGCCCAGCCAGTTCTTGGATCGGGTGTGGTGCACGCTGCCAGCGATTGTCTCCTTCGGGCACGATGCCACTGGTTGCGACTGATACTGGCGCCTCCGCTAACGCTTCTTTGAGCGAAGCGGTGCGACGGGCAGTTTCCAGCAACGGCCGACCTGCCTTGGCGCGCGCCTTAGCGTCGTCATTGATTTCGCAGCCGCCGACAAGCAACAGCTCATCACAGCCGAAGTTCGACATCACCCGTGCGACGGCACCAACGTTGCCGGGATGCTGCGGCTCGACGAGCACGATAGTCGCCACGACTCGCGAGTGAGCACCGCGTAATAGGGTTAGCGCGTCAGAATTGCAGACTGCATGGCAATACGACAAATGTTGAATGAGATTCGAAGCAGCGCAGTCTGGGGTCTAGAGTTCCTGCATTGCCTGAACCAGCCGTATCATCATTTCTTTCCCATCGCCAAACAGCATCATGGTCGAATCTTCGTAGAACAGGTCGTTGTCGACACCGGCGTATCCAACAGAGAGCGAGCGTTTGACCATCACGACCACGCGCGCCTTGTCGACGTCTAGGATAGGCATCCCCGCTAGTGGTCCCTCGCCGCTGCGTGCTGCGGGATTGACTGTGTCGTTGGCCCCAACCACGAGCACTACGTCTGTATCAGCGAACTCGGAGTTGATATTTTCCAGCTCGACCAGCTGCTCGTAGGGCACGTTTGCCTCGGCTAGCAGCACGTTCATGTGACCCGGCATGCGCCCCGCGACCGGGTGAATACCATACTTCACCTCACAGTCACGTCCCTCCAAGATTTCAGCGAACTCGCGCACTTGATGCTGGCACTGCGAGACTGCCATGCCGTAGCCCGGCACGATAATGCACTTGGAAATGCCGTCGCAGAGCATCGCGACCTCGTCGGGATCACTGCCTACTTTCGTGCGAGTGGCCGTTGTACGGTCGCCACCGCCGCCGAATGCCTTGAAAAGCACGTCGCGCAGCTCGCGATTCATCGCCTTGCACATGACGAAGGTCAGGATGAGTCCGGCTGCGCCGACCATCGAGCCAGCGATAATCAGCACATTGTTCATCAGTACAAAGCCGGTGAACGCCGCGGCAATCCCGGAGAGCGAATTCAGTAAGGAGACAACGACCGGCATGTCGGCCCCTCCGATGGGGAGCACGAACAGGATGCCGAGCAGCAGCGACACACCGACCAGGGCGTAGAGCAGTTGCATATCTTCGGGATTACTGGCGATTTGGGTCACCAGTCCCAGTGCCGCCAACAGCAGCAACGCCTTCACCACATTGAGCCATGGTGGCCCCCAGGTCGGGAACCGCACCCACCTGCCGCCGGGCAGGCTAAAGCCGCCTTTCAGCTTCATCATCGCCACCATACTACCGCTGAGTGTTATCCAACCCACTAGCATTGAGGCCCCGATGGCCGAAATCGTGAAGAGGTGGCCGACCCCGTTTAGGTCAGTGGCCGCGTAGGCCGATTCATCGATGGCGTGGAACGCCGCCGAGAGCGCGACCAGTGCCGACGCGCCGCCGCCGAAGCCGTTGAAGAGCGCGACCATCTCAGGCATACCAGTCATCTCGACGCGCAGTGCCATCCAAGCACCGATTATTGTACCGACTGCGAGACCGCCAACAATGAGTTGCCAACCGATGATACCGGTCTCAGAGTCCTCAATTATACGCGCTAGCGTGACAATAACTGCGAGTAGCATCCCGCTTGCGCCGTAGAGGTTCCCCGTTGGCGCGGTGCGCGGGTGGCTCAGCTTCTTCAGCCCCAGGATAAAGAGCAGCGCCGCCGCCAGGTAGCCCAGGTCCCATAACGCCGCGTCCATTACTTGCGCCTCCGGCCGGCAATCATCTGCAGCATACGGTTCGTAACCAGAAAGCCGCCGACGACATTGATGGTCGCCAGCACCAGTGCCACCACCGCCAGCTTGGCCGCCAGCGGCGCGTCGCCGTCGGAGAGCGCAGCGTTGCTCAGCAGCAGCAGCGCGCCAACGACAGTGATGCCGGAAATTGCGTTGGCGCCGCTCATCAGCGGCGTGTGTAGTGTCGGCGGAACCTTACTGATAATCTCGAAGCCAAGAAAAATCGCGAGTACGAAGACCGTCACCGCCGCGACCAGCGCCGCCAACGTCAGCTCAATCATCCTGCCGCCTCCCGCAGCCGCGACTGCGCGGCGTGGATCGCACCCTCGTGGGCGACAAGCACGCCACCCATGCCGGGGACATGGAACCCATCGCCTTCCGGGGCACCGACTAGGATTTCGTCCTCAAGGTTCAGCGCCAGCTCGCCATCACTGACAAGCGTCGTCGCAAAACTGGCAAGGTTGTTGGCGAAGAGCAGTGAAGCGGTATGCGGCAGCAGTCCGGGCAGGTTGGTCTCGCCGATGATAATGACACCGTGCTTGACGACTGTCTGACCTGCCTTAGACAGTTCGCAGTTGCCACCGGTGTCGGTATTCATGTCAACCACCACAGAACCTGGTTTCATCGTCTCGACTGCGCTGGCCGGGACGGTAATCGGTGCGGCGCGGCCGAAGAGCCGCGCGGTCGTGACCACCACGTCGGCGTCTTGGGCGACTTCGCAGACGGTATCGTTGACTTTCTGGATGAAATCCGGAGTCAGAGGCTTAGCATAGCCTGATTCGTCCTCGAAGTCAGCCATGCCTTCGACCTCGATAAACTTTCCGCCCAGCGACTCAATCTGCTCTTTCGCAGCGAGTCTAACGTCACTGGCCCAGACCACCGCACCCAGTCGTTTCGCGGTTGCAATCGCCTGAAGGCCGGCAACGCCGGCACCCATCACGACATACTTCGCTGGTTTGACTGTGCCGGCAGAGGTCATCATCATTGGAATCATGCGTGGCACCTGCGCAGCTCCGAGCAGCGTCGCCTTGTAGCCGGCGAGGTTGTCCTGGCTGGAATTCACGTCCATTGACTGCGCACGTGATAGCCTGCGTGGAATCATGTCCATGCTGAAGAGAGTCAGTCCTGTCTCGGTGATTGCGTTGATGCGTGCGATGTCGCGGAATGGGTCAGCAACGCATGCTAGCATCTGCCCCGATGCCATCGCACCGAAATCCGGAACGTTGATGGAGATTACCAGATCCGCGCCGAGTGCGTCGGCCCTGCTGCCGAGCGTGGCGCCCTTTGCAGCATAGTACTTGTCGTCGTAACCTGCCGCTGCGCCAGCGTCTTTTTCAACTATGACTTCGAATCCCAGCTTCGCTAGTTTGGGGACGACGTTTGGCACCATCGCCACACGCGTCTCGCTTTCTGGTTCCCGAGGGATTCCCGCTAGCATTCTATCACCTAGTTTGCACTGTCATCCCCTGCGGGGACACCCAGTGGCCGCGCCACCTGAGTGGCTGATAAAAGGGTAACCCAAAGCATGGTCCGGAAAGTCCGCTACGTCGCGGGAGCAGGAGCCTGTCTCCAGCGACCACGCTGACACTGCTGATCGCTTGCCGGGGTCGTAAACAGCCATCGTAATCCGGCACAGCCCGGCCCTTCCCTCCACAAATCGCCCTAGCTTGCGCTGGGCAGCTCGCTTCAGGTAGCCGTTCTGCGAAAAAAGTGACTGTTTGATTCAGTAGTTGTCGCGACGGGGCGCTCGTTCCTGGGCGGCGTCAACTTTGAGAGTGCGTCCGCCAGATTCGCTGCCGTTGAGGGCCTCGATTGCTGCACCTGCTTCCTCGGCGGTCGACATCTCGACAAAACCGAAGCCGCGCGAGCGGCCACTCATCCGGTCCATAATGACCTTGGCTGACTGCACTTCGCCGTGCTCCCCGAACATTTGTCCGAGGTCCTCATCCTTGAACGACCATGGTAGGTTGCCCACGTATATGTTTCTGCTCATTGTTCTGATACCTGCCTCCTGGCAGGATGGCGGCGCAGGGAGCCTCCGTTATAATACTTGGCGTTCTTCACGGACAAGGCTAGCGCGCCAATGCGCGCGCGATAACGACGCGCTGAATTTCTTGCGTTCCCTCGTAAATCTGGGTAATTTTTGCATCGCGGAAAAAGCGCTCTACAGGGAAGTCTGTGGTATAGCCGTAGCCGCCTAGCACCTGCACAGCGTGGTCGGCAACCCACATTGCGGTGTCGCCGGCGGTCAGTTTGGCCATGCTCGCCTCCAGCGTATGGCGCAGCGCGCCTTGCTCATAGTGCTGTTGCTTGGCCCACGCGGCGCGGTAGACCATCAGCCGCGCTGCTTCTGTGCGTGTCGCCATCTCGGCCAGGTAGTTGCCGATAGTCTGGTGCTGTGCAATCGGCTTGCCAAAGGTCTCGCGCTCTAGTGCATACTTCAGCGCAGTTTCGTAGGCTCCCTGGGCAATCCCCAGCGCCTGCGCGGCAATGCCGATGCGTGAGTTGTCGAGCGCATTCATCGCGATGTGGAAACCATTACCTACTTCACCGAGCACGTTCTTCTTCGGGACACGGCAGTTGTCAAGCAGTAGCGTAGTGGTGTCGCTGGATCGGATGCCCAGTTTGTCCTCTTTCTTGCCGACTGCAAAGCCGTCTAAGCCCTTCTCGATGATGAATGCCGTGACACCACCGTGCTTTTTCTTACCGTAATCAGGGTGGTCGTTGACCTTGGCGAACAAGACAAACAGGTCGGCACAGGAGCCATTGGTGACCCACATCTTCTCACCATTCAACACGTAGCAGTCGCCGTCGTCGGTTGCCTTTGCTGACATCGCGGCGGCGTCGGTGCCCGAACCGGCCTCGCTGAGCGAGTAGGCGCCTAGCGTCTCGCCACTTGCGAGCTGCGGAAGATATTTCTCCTTCTGCGCCTCGCTGCCGTGCAGCACGATAGTCAGTGAGCAGAGCCCGACGTGCACTGCAACCATCACGCCGAGCGACGGGTCGACGCGCGAGAGCTCCTCAACCACGATGGCCTCCGAAATGTCGTCGAGTTTCTGCCCGCCATACGCTTCGGGGATGGTCATTCCGGCAAATCCCAGCGCAGCGAATTCCCTGAATTCAGCCACCGGCGGCTGCTGTGCCCTGTCACGCTCCCCAGCAGTCGGCGCCGCGACATTCTCAGCGAAGTCGCGTACCATGTCACGAATCATTTGCTGTTCCTCGGTCTCCGCGAAGTCCATCAGTCCTCCATTAGCTGGATAATCGCTTCAGCTGGCTCGCCATTGCACTCACGCAGTGCCTCGAGCGCCATGTCCTCCGAGACTCCAGCTTGCGTGGCAACCAGCACCACGTCCTCGGCCGGGATTTCTGCGGCGTCTCCATTGCCGGCCCCGCCGTCGCCAGCCGCCGCGCTACCACTGCCAAGCGGCCGCTCCTGCGGTTCGCCGACGACCTGGTAGCTCTTCTGCCCCATCATGTCCATCGCTGTCACCGCGGGTGCGTCGAAGTAGAGTTCCTTCTCCGGCGTGCGGATGATGACCTCGGTCGCATCGATTTCCTCGGTCGATTGCTTCAGCTGCTTTTGCAGCTTCTTCATCATGCGCGGGTTCATGCGACCCATGCCGGGCATCATGTGGCCGACGAGCCCGGCGCGCGTTTAAGCGCTGTGGCGCCGGTTATAATTTGTAGCGCAGCACCGCCGCCGCGCCGCCCAGTCCTGCTAGGATTTCGCCGCCGTGGTGGTGCGGCGAGACCTCGACAACCTCGGTGCGCGCCTGTTCCGCAAGCGCCAGCAGCTGGCGGCCTTTTTGGGAACACGTCTCAGGCGCGAGAATTAGCAGCCGCTCGCCCGCACCCGCCTCGAGCGCGACACGCAGCTGCGCTGTGCCGTAGGTCGCTAGGTTCTTTGCCAGAGCGTCATTGAGCAGTTCGACTGCTTCCAACTCTCGCTGCAACTGTATTTGAGCAGCCGCCTGCGGTAGCTTGCCACTTCGAAGTGCTTCATGGACGCCAGCTAGGCCACCCTGCCCTGCCGTGACGGCGGTCGCGCCTCCCCACTGCTCCGGCGAATCAGCGCGCGCCTGCTTCAGCAAGTCCTCCTTTAGGAAGCCGGGGCCGATGACAATCAGCGCCGCACCCCCACTATCATTGCCTAGCGCGTCGGAAACGCTCATGGTGACTCGCGCGAAGAATGCCTTCTGCGTTTCACCGCCGGTGCCCTTACCGCCTGCGCGGTTCAACGATCGCAGCTCACGAATGCCGTAGGGACGCACCTCTGCTAGAACTACCGAATCAGCTTCGACCGCGACGGCAAGCGCACGCACCACAGGCTGTGCCGCCTCCTGTAGCCTCCGTTTGTGGTGCGGTGCCCATTTCGATTTGGCGAGTCTTAGGTCGTCGCCTGATCCCAGCAGCAGTGTGTGGTGTTGGCCGACGTCGCGCTTCGCCTCAGTAATCGGGCCATGACAGCGCAGTCGCTGACCGAACGGCTGGTACTCTACCTTCTCGATTTCGAGTGTTAGCGTTAGCTTCTTTTTACGCCCACGCTCAGCGCGCAGGCGGTCCGCTTGTACAGTTTCACGTCGTTCAGTGCTTGCGCGAACGGTATCACCCGGTTCGAGCAGCAGGTCTAGGTGGTAAAGGTCATCATCGTGCTCTAGCCACAGCTTTACCACACCGTCACGCCTGCGCTGGACGCGCATGCGCGCTATGCCTGGACCGAGATGTCTAAGTTCTCCGCTAGCTCCTTGTAGCGGTTGCGGATGGTGACTTCAGTCACCCCAACTGTCATGGCAATCTGCTTCTGCGTTTTGCGCATGTTGTAAAGCACCGACGCGATATAGATGGCTGCAGCCGCGACACCTGTGGGTCCGCGCCCCGAGGTGAGTTCAGCCTCAACAGCCTGATTCAGGATGCGAATGGCGGCGTTCTCAACATGGCCCGGCAGCTTCAGTTCTTTGCAGAAGCGTTCGATGTAGACCACAGGCGAAGCCGGCTGTAGGTTCAGCTTCAGCTCACGCGAGATGTAGCGATAGGTGCGCCCCACCTCCTTTTTGGAGGCTCGTGAGGCCTCAGTAATCTCGTTCAGCGTGCGCGGGACTTCACAGCGCCGACAGGCGCCGTATAGGGCAGCGGCAGCGACCCCCTCCACGGAGCGGCCCCGCACCAGGTTCTGGTTAACTGCACGGCGGTAGAGCATTGCCGCTTCTTCACGCACCTGTCGGTGCAGCCCAATCTTGGATGCGAGCCGATTCAGCTCTTTAAGTGCCAGCGCCAAGTTACGATCGGCCGATGTTGAAGCGCGGGTACGGTTCTGCCACTTGCGCATGCGGAACAGCTGTGCCCTGTTCTTGGTAGGTACTACATTTCCGTAGGTGTCTCGATTGCCCCAGCCAATGTCAGTCGATAGCCCTTTGTCATGCACCATCACTGTCATCGGTGCGCCGCCACGCGCGCGTTTCTCGTTCTGCTCGGCGTCGAACGCACGCCACTCCGGTCCCGAGTCAATGAAGTTATCATCAATCACCAAGCCGCAGCCGCTACAGGTCATTTCACCGCGGGTATAGTCGCGCACTAAGTGCTCTGATTTACATTCAGGGCAGGCCGTGATTTCATCAAGTTCTACCTCACTCCCAGGCTTCTGAATAACCATTAACAACCACCATGTCGGCCGTCAATAAAAGCGCTCGCCCATCGGCCGGCAAATTGTATAACTGGCTGGCCTGCCTGCGCCGCGATGGTGGCTGCCGAGGAGGACCCACGCACTTACGTCGAGTTACGCGGCTGGAAGGTGCTTGAATCGCGCTGGGATGGCTCAGCTCACTTGCTGCTGGTCGAGCCAAGACTAGACCTCGGGGAAGCGTTCGAGGAGTTACGACTCAACCTGAAGGCGGAGGCTGATGGCGTGCGTCTGCACCCGATGCTGCGACGAGCCGGAGGGGAACTACTGCTGGTGCTGCTGCCGCAACCGCGGCGCGAAACCCGCTCCAAGCGCACTAACCTCTACCTTCTGCTGGCGACAATATTCACTACCACCTGGGCAGGGACGCTCTTCTGGGCTGGCTATGCTGGGAGCTACGAGCTGGAGAGCGGCTGGGACCTACTGCTGATACTGTTGCACCCCAAGACGCTATTCTATGGCTGGCTCACCTTCTCGCTGCCGTTGTTGACTATTCTCGGTATTCACGAGATGGGCCACTATGTCTATGCACGCAAGCACAATCTCGATGCATCCCTTCCCTTTTTCATCCCCATCCCGCCGCCACTGTTGCTCGGAACGATGGGTGCCTTCATCGCCATCCGGGAGCCGATTCCTAACCGGCGGGCACTGCTGGACGTTGGCGCCAGCGGCCCTATCGCCGGTTTTCTCGCAGCGTTGCCAATCACGCTGCTCGGCTTCTGGCTCACTGAGCAGGCGGCGCGCGAAGCGCCAGTCGACCCCGGCAACCTGATTTTCCTCGGGACACCACTGGCGTTCAACCTGCTCGCCTCGCTCGCCGAACAGTTCATGACACTTAGTGGCAACTACCTGATTCACCCCGTGGCGTTTGCCGGCTGGGCGGGACTGTTAGTGACTGCACTTAACCTGCTCCCAGCGGGACAGCTTGACGGCGGCCACATCGCTCGTGCACTGTTCGGCCCGCGCGCGCGGCTGCTCTCCTACCTTGCCATATCGGTGATGCTCTTCATGGCGTTCTTCGGCATACCGGACGTAATTCCGTTCTTGGAATCCTCGGACCCCTATTTCGGATGGGCCATCTTCGCCGGACTGGTCTACTTCCTCGGCGTCGAGCACCCGCCACCATCGGAGGAAATCACCCCGCTAAACACCCCTCGCTGGCTTGCCGGCGGTTTCACCGGTGTGATGCTGCTGCTTTGCTTTGTCCCGTCGCCGCTGATGACCATCCCGTCGCCGTTCGGGCTGGAGATGGAGGCCGCTGACGGGGAGCTAGAGTTTACCGCTGGTAGCTCGAACTCGACTTTTATCTGGGTTAACAACACCGGTGATGTGTATGACAATCTGACACTGGCGCTGAAGCTGCCGGCCAACTGGAGCGCGACGCTAGCTGTAGCAAACGTGACCTCCGGCACCGGATGGCTTAATCCCGGCAACGCCACCTTTGGGGAAGTGGCATGGCAGCTAGACCCGTTCAACTTGACGCTAAATTTGACTGCGGGTGCGTCGGCGCAATTGCAGCTCGAGCTGACAGCACCTGCCAAGTTTAGCGAGGTAACGCAGGCACTGCTCGAGGCCAGTAGTCGCAACGAGGTAACCTATACGCTACGGCTGTCGTTGCTGCCAGAGGCAGAGGTGTGATTCTCGAAGGTAGATTCTGGCATCCGCAGCACGGACTGACGGACGGCTGCGTCGCCATTGGCGATGACGGCACGATTAAGCGCGTTGCAAAGACTATCTCTGGTGCCAAAGAGCGCGTGCGTGGGATGTTGCTGCCCGCTGCCCTGGACATGCATGTCCATTTCCGCGATCCCGGTTTCCCGCACAAGGAAGACTGGGCTTCCGGCTCCACGGCTGCAGCGTGCGGCGGGGTCACCGCCGTCGTTGACATGCCCAACACCCAGCCGCCGACTGACTCACCCGCTGCGTTCGCCGACAAGGCACGACGCGCCGCGGCAGCGTCGGTGGTGGATTTCGGCTTGGGCGTCAGCGCGCGTCCCGGTATTTCACGTGAAGCGTGGTTTGGTGAGCTGCCTGCCGCCTTCTGGAAGCTCTACCCCTACGGCATCTCATGGGAGGATTACCAGTCCACCGCCACCGAGGTCGCCGCTGCCGGTGGTCGCCCACTAGTAATCCACGGTGAGCACCCATCACACATTGCTCCTGGGCCGCCACGTAAGCTGGCAGAGCACACTGCGCACCGACAGCTGGCCGAGGCGGAGTGCCTAGCCGGAATGCCTGCGTCACCGCAGTTACACGTCGCGCATCTATCAACGGCGGATGGCTTGGCGGGACTACCTGCGGGTGCGACCGCCGAGGTGTGCCCGCACCACCTGCTACTGAACTTGGATGCGTGCGACTCACTGGAGTGCAAGGTTGACCCGCCTCTACAGACACCGCGCGATAACACGGCGCTATGGGGCGGTTTCCGTGACGGCCGCATTGCAGTTCTAGCGAGCGACCATGCGCCGCACCTCCCCGAGGAAAAGGTATCGGACGCACCTCCCTCGGGAATCCCCGGCGTCGAAACCATGCTGCCGTTGATGCTGCAGCAGGCGGTTACTGGCAACATCGAACTAGGGAGACTGGTGAATGCAATGGCTGAAGCGCCAGCCGACCGTCTCGGCCTTTCGCGCGGTCGGATTGCCCCGGGACAACCGGCCGACCTAATCGAGGTTGATTCCAAGGCGACGCGCCCTGTTGTGCTCGAAAGACTTCATTCTCGCGCTGGCTGGACGCCGTACGAAGGATGGGACGCTATTTTCCCGCACCGTGTCTGGCGTCGCGGCGAGCTAGTGGCTGCCGACGGGGAACCGCAAGTTTCGCGTGGCGGACAGCCACTCTTCACGGCGCAACCTTAATACTCCGCGAATGGAGGGGCGTACTATGTCATGGCGCGGACCCCTGACACTTCTTGGACTTGCACTGTTGCTAGTGGGCGGCGTACAGGCGGCAGAGCAGGCTGACATCCCCTTCTATTTTGGCCGCAGCGGGCTGGGCGACGTCTACAAGCTGGAAGTAGCGGAGCCGACTGCCACGACCCCCAAGTACTGGAATTGCGCCAATGACGAGGTCCAGCAGGACTACCAGCCGCTCGCGAGCTGGCAGTTGGGACTGGGCGGCCCGGTGATGCTGGGTGACAGCCATGACTATGTAATCTGGGTTGAGTCGACCAACGTACAGGAAATCAGCTTTCGCACTACACTTTACCTGAATGTGACTGGAGAGCGGACTGACCTATCTACACAGGAAGTATCCCGCTCCGGATCGTTTCAGGAGGGGTGGCTCGCCGGCAATTATACTATGGAACTGGTGGATGCGCCCTACGACGCCGGTCCCTGGGCGGACGGAGTGCCACCCTACGCGGTGTTCGGTATCGAGCTGGAGACCCGCATTACCTGGGCGCCCGACACCAACAACCGCACCGCCTGGGTCAAGGCCGCATCTGTTGATGGATGCGGTGAGGGGGGTGTGGCATGTGATTCACGACTACAGATTGAAATGCAGCCGGTGCTATTCGACCCTGCAGCGGTCTTTAGCAACGATCGTGTTGACGAGGAAGACGGCGACTCGCTTTTCCTGAAGGTGAACATCACCAACGCGCTGGGGGTGGACACATTCGACGCCGAAAGTGGCGGCGTACGTGTTGTCGGTGTCAGCGGTGGCGGCAGTTTCCAAGAGTCACTAAACCTGATACGACGGCACACTTACCTGATGGAACTGGAGGCGCGCTGGCACTACCAGCAGGATGACGGAATCAGTGCCGGCTGGTACGATTTTCGTCTCTCGATAACCGATACCTACGGCAATTTGTGGGAGGCAACAATCAGCTACGAGTTGGAAGTCGACCGTTATGAAGCTGCTATCGAACCAGAGGCAACCAGTCAGCAAGTGGCACGCGGCCGCGACGTTGATTTCCGACTAAAAATTCTAAATGCTGGCAATACCCGCGACACGTTTGGACTGGAGCTGGACGACTCAGGTATGCCGGCAGGATGGCAGGCGCAGCTTCTCGATGATAGCGAGTTGGAGCTAGCGACCGGCCAGTACGACTACGCTACTATCCAGGTGGGTGCACCCGCCGGTGCTCCCGGCGGCAGCTCGGCTCAGGTGCTGCTGACCGTGCGTTCGCAGGGTGACACAACGCAGTATGCGCGCGTCACTCTCACCGCCAGCGTGCGCACCCACGGCGTCACGCTTTCAGGAGTTTCCGACCACATCACCATTGATCCGCAAGAGCTGAATCCGGAAGGCGAGTACCATTTCCAAGTCACGATACACAACACTGGCAGCGACCGGGACACCTACAATATTGATGCTACTGTCGCGCGCAGCGACTGGAACCTGCGAGTGGAGGAGGGCGGGACCAGCGTTAGCAGCGTCACCGTCGAGAAAGGGCAGGCCAAGCAGTTGGATGTGGTGCTGAAGCCGGTTAATTACCAAGATCGACTGGGCGATGAAGTAGAGTTCCGTTTCACTGCCAGCTCAGTCCCCCCCGGTGACGGCAGCGACGAATTAGAGTCCAATTTGGTAATGGTTATTCCAGTCGAGCGCGTTGTCGATCTCGAGCTGGTGGAGGTGCAGGTCAACGGCCAGCCGCTCGAGCTGCTGGCGCCGGATGTGCTACAGGAGGGCGATTCAGTCCAGCTGCAAGTGCTGGTGCGCAACCATGGCGGTCTGGCGACTGGTGAGTTCAGCGTTACGCTCAGTCTGGGGCAACGGGAGGAAGCTCGCTATCGCCTCGATGGACAGGAGGGGCGCCCGCTAGGGCTGCCAGGCTACGGTGAAGCGATCATAACTTTGGAATGGCGCAAGGCGGCGCCCGGCACGACGGTGCTCTCGCTTAATGCCGACCCAATGCTCGAGGTCGTAGATGAGTTCGACCGCAGCGACAACTTGCTTTCGATTACCTTGCAGGTCGCTGAGGCCCCCGAAACCGCGAACGACGACGATAGCACCGGCGACTCCGGGCTGCTGCCAGGCTTCAGCACCGCTCTGGCGCTGGCTGGGATAATATCAGTTGTAGCTCGCCGTCGCCGCGTTTAGTCATCGTTTAGCGATTCTAGCTTTTTTCTCAGGTCGTCCATTCCGTCACTACTTTCGCGTGCTCCTTCGGAATTGCTGTCATCCGCACTTTCATCATCTTTCAGGTCTGAAAGCAGTTCATCCATTGAGACCGGTCGCGCCTCCAGGACTTCGCCGTCTAGGCTAGTAGTAGAAGACGGTGCATCCACAGTAGCTTTTTCACCAAGCGCGCCACCGCAGCTGGGGCACGCCCGCCATCCTTCCTCGACCGCTGCATCGCAATTGGGACAACTGGCGGTGGGAAACTTCTGCAATTCACTATCGGGCAACACAACTTCATCCGCCTGTTCGCCCAGCAGTGGTGCCATGGCCGGGTCAAGTGTGTCGAGAGCGTCTGGCGCAGCGCTGTCAAGCAGTTCGTCCAATAGCTCCCGTTCGTGCGGCATCACTGGCCCGGTTAGCTGCCTGTTGGCACCATCATCCACGCGAGATTCATCAATCGGTACCATCGCGCTCGCGCGCGGTGAGTGCTGCCGGCTGTACGGGCGCGCTTGAACTATCAGTACCGCATCCCACGCCGCGTTAAACAGTGCAGCAAGCATGAATAGTGGCCCCGAGAGCGGCAGGAAAGCTAGCGGGAATAGCGCCCCCACTACCAGCCAGCGGTAGATGCCGAAACGGAGTCGGTACTCGCGGTTGCGGCGCAGCAGCAGCCAGCTGCTGCCACACAGCAGAGCGTAGAGCATCAACATTAGCAGTGGATTGCTCTGTGGCGCCGGTTCGTCGAGGATAATGATATCACTCTGCGCATCGTAACGACTGCCGACTCCCAGTAGTTCAGTTGGGTCTAGGTAGAGTTCGCCGCTGCTGAAGGTAACTCCCGTCTCGAGCGCAGTGCTGCCCGGCGCCAGTCGCACCCAGCGCAGGTGGTTGAAGTGGAGTCCCGAAGAACGGAGGCTGGTGCTACCCTGTGTGGTGAGCGTTAGTTCGTAGCCGCTGATAGCAGGCATTTCGCCCGCTAGGAAGTGGTTGTCGTAAAGGCAGTAGAGCGGACGCAGCTCGAGTGGAATCTCCGGATCGAGCTGCAGTACCAGTATGATGTGGAAGCCGTTTGGATACAGTGCTACCTCACGGACATCGGCCGAGTTTTGGTAGTCTCCGCTGCCGCTTAGTTCCTGCCAGCGCAGATGGCCAAAGAGCAGCTGTCCTGCCAGAAGTTCGGCCGAGAACGCACCGGAATCGTTAGTGAGTGCTCGCGCCACTCGGTTCAGCTCCGACACTCCGAAATCGGGTCGCGCTAGTTGCGCTCCCGTCCCGGTCACTGGCTCTCCTGTCAGGCCACCTCCAGTTGTGACTTGCAGTTCGAGTGTCGCTTGGTGAGGAGCCGTGAACTCCGCTTCGAGCCACACCTCAGGCAGCAGTCCATCGGCAGTTGCCGGTGGGGTTGAGAGTAGGGAGCCCAGCAGTAGTAGTGCCAGCCACGTTGTACGCAAGCGCATTGCCTGCGATGCTGACACACCAGTAATTAACCTTACAGGCTGCCGCACCGTATCGCGTAACTAGCCACCGTCATGTTTGCCTCTGGTGAGTAAGCTGCTGCCACCAACCACATAGTTACTCCTGCCAAAAAGAAGCCACCAACCCTTTTAATCTCGCTGGCGTGGACCAGCTCCCTATCAGGGAAACGGCATAGCGGGGTGGGGTAGCTAGGAAATCCCGTCGGGCTCATAACCCGGAGATCGATGGTTCAAATCCATCCCCCGCTACCACTTTTACTGAGCCCGGTATAATCCGTTAATGCGACATACCTTTGAGCACACTGCTGATATTGGCCTCGCGGTCGAGGCGCCGTCGCTCGAAGTGGCATTCGGCGAGGCGGCGCTGGCACTGGTCGAAGTGATAACTGGCAGCGCGCTCCCACCTGTGGAGCAGCAGCGTACCCTAGATGTGGCGGCAGAATCACGCGAGCAGCTGCTAGTGCAGTTCCTGTCGCGGTTGTTGGTCGAGTTTGATGGAGACGGCTTCCTGCCGGGGCGGGTGCAAGTTTCATTGACAAGCGCTGGCAGCCTTACGGCAACGCTGGAGGGGGCTACTTGGGAGCCAACGCGCGACGGCTACGGCGTTGAGGTGAAGGCAATTTCCTACCACGACCTGCAAGTCGAGCCTGGGCCACCAGCACAGCTGAGTGTTATCCTCGACCTGTAGAACCGATGACCACCGCTCTCTCATCCGGTAAAAGTTAACTCAGATGGCGTCTATTTGCGTGCTCAAGGAAAAACGCCTCAAATGGTATTAAGTTTTTTATACACTTCTCAATCGGCAGTTCCGCTTCGGCCATTTACTATAACCATGAGTAAAGACGACACGAGTAGAGAGACAGCTCTCAGAGAACGCACCGGCCTTACGAATGGTAACGGTCTTACGAATGGTAACGGTCTTACGAATGGTAACGGTCTTACGAATGGTAACGGTCTTACGAATGGTAACGGTCTTACGAATGGTAACGGTCTTACGAACGGCAATGGCCTTACGAATGGTAACGGTCTTACGAACGGCAATGGCCTTACGAACGGCAATGGCCTTACGAACGGCAATGGCCTTACGAATGGTAACGGTCTTACGAATGGTAACGGCCTTACGAACGGCAACGGTCTGACGAATGGTAACGGCCTTACGAACGGTAACGGTTTGACGAACGGTAACGGCCTTACGAACGGCAACGGTCTGACGAACGGCAATGGCCTTACGAACGGTAACGGTCTGACGAACGGTAACGGCCTCATCAACGGTGGCGGCCTTACGCATGGTGTTGGAACGGGTGGTTACGCACGGATTCCACTCACGTATACACAGGCTGGAAGTATGCGCCCATATATCGTGACAATTGTCGTAATTCTGCTACTGCTATCACTTTTTGCCTACTTTGTCCTATGGAGCACGCAGGATTACGAGGGTTTTGTCAATATCGATGGAGACCTTGGAGACTGGGACGGCATTACACGCGTTGCTGACGCCCTTGGCGATACTGGCAACGCCAATATTGACATGGTCGAAAATGCCTTCCAGATAGATACAGTTTACCTATCACTCCTGACCACTACAGCTGAACCTATTTTCACATCGTTGGAGGCCCACACACTACGTGTTCTGATTGACAGTGACGCAAACACCCTGACAGGTTACGCCCTGCCCGGTATCGGTGCAGACTACATCATCGAGGTGTACGGATGGTCCCTCAATACCTTGTCTACGACTGGCCTCACTAACGAGACCGTGCTCTACAGCTTCGACGATTCACGCGATAGACATGATTGGAATGGTTTCACCCCCTTGACAGCACTGGAGGCTAGAACTGATAGCTCCGGGACCTCTGTTGAGATGCAGGTGCCGCTTTTCGACCTTGGGATGAGCAGGAGCACCGATGCTCGCCTCTTGTGGCAAACCGGTGATAGCATGGGCAACAATGATTTGGGCGACAATATCGTCACCTTGAAATCTGATCATACCGCTCTGGACAGTGTAGTCTCTGATGCCCGACAGGCCGCGAATTCGCAGAAGACGGGTTCTGTCATATCCATCGATGGTCAGTTTGACGACTGGGCCTCTATTTCGAAACAGTCGGATGGTAGTGGCGATACGGGAAACCCCAATATCGACCTTTCTGAGTATGCTACTACCCAGCAGTCCGTTCTAACCTGTTTCTACCTCAAGGTCGAGGGCGATGTCTTGGAGGGTGTCGCGATTCCGGAACCAGAAGCCCGTTCCCGCCCTTCAGGTGACACTATTGGACCCGTACAGGACAGCCAGGATAGCGGCAACCAGCAGTCCGCACCACCACTTCCAGTCGACGCCAGTGTTGATGCACTCCGAATATTCTTCGATACCGATAATAATCCATTCACTGGTTATCAGGGACTGGAAGTCCAGATGGGTGCCGATACCATGATTGAGATTACCGGTCACTTTGGCATAATCACTCAGCGCGTTATCAAGGATTACACTGGCGATGGCGATGATTTCACCTGGGGTAACGACGTTAAGATCGACGCCGCAGCGGCGGGAAGCGAGATTGAACTTGAAGCATCCATTTCTGGAAGCAGCGACTCATACTACATCCACCTAACCAGTTGGAATAATGATGAGGACTCTGCGGGGTCCTATCAGGAAGATGCAAAAGGCGGGAGTCGCGGAGGAACTGTCAGCTGGCCTAGCTCTTGGACTACAATTCTCACAGATGCTAATGATGATGGGATTGATGCTGTAGATATTCTTTCTGTCAAGGTCGGCAGTGATAGCACACATCTTTACTTCAGAATAGTTACTGAGGCTGCTGTTGTCATTGCATCATCTACTTTCGGAATTTTGATTAACGATGTAAGTGATACTGGCCAAACATACGAGGCTGCTTGTCATAGTAGAGTAGCTGGAAGCGCAAAAGCGTACATAAGTCAGTGGTCTGATAGTGAATGGGATCGAGATACTCTGGGGTCCGACCACATTCGCGTGAATAGTGGAGGCAATGGTGTTGATTTGGCTTGTGACTATGATAGCGATACTTTGGGTTTCACATATTTAGAGGGAAGCGATACATTCGCAGCAGTTTCAGGTGACGGAGATGACGACCACTTCGGTGGGGACTGGACAGTTGCAAATCCAATAACTATTTCTACTTCAAGCGTAGATGATATTACTTCCAGCACATCCATTCCGGAATTCTCTTCGCTCCTTATGCCCATTGCCTCCGTAATGCTGATTGCCGGGTACAACTACAGGTCCAGAAGGACCTCCCCGCTTAGAACATAGATTGGCAGATTCGCACATCGGATAGTGACCATGTTTTGCGTGCGCAAACCTAAATCAGCCGCAGCGCTCGCCCGTCGTGGCTGAAGCGGTAGCATACCTCAACAACAGGCGCGCCAGCGTCGCATGGAACGGCGGGAAGCTAGTAACGGGGTCCCACCGCGAACCGCTCGAGTTCGATGGCGAGGGACCATTGCTGGTGTGGGATCTGCGCGGTATCCTGAAGAACCGCCCTGTACCGGGAGCACTGGCACTGAACCCGAAGCGCGAAACACTGGTTGATTCGGGGATGGTGTGGGGCGAGGATGTGATTGATGCTATCATGGCCGATCGCGGCAGTGTTATTGTGCCGCTGCGGTCTCTGCGTGGTTGGGTCGAGCTGGATGATGCCCTGTCTTATGCCGAGCTGGAGCTGGTGAGCATCGATTGGGCCGGCGGGCCAGTCGAGGCGCATTCCGATTTCCGTGGTGATATCATTGATATTCTGCGCCAGCTGCTGCGGCGAAACATTCCGCGCGTGATGGTTAACAGCCTCGACGGCAGCTTTCCCTTTATTCCGGCTGGGCTTGCCGGCAGCGTGCAGTTAGACGTAGCGCTGCTCACTGACGGGCATCCGCCCAACTGGGCCAGTGAGGTGTTCCGCTTTGGCTAAACCGGAGCTAATCACTGCTGCCTTCCGCTCGCGCGGTGCAGAGGAACTGCGCAAGGAGGAGCTGGTGCAGGAACTGGCGTTTTCGCTGCACTTGATGTCGCCCAGTGACGCCGCTGCCGTAATCGATACGGCGCTTGCAAGTGGGATGCTGACACAGGTGGGCGAGCATCTCCGGCTCGCCGAGGAGGCGAGAAGCGATGTGACAACACTCACACCGGAATCCGCCGTGAACGTGCCCGACCTGTTCCACCGCATTGTTGCTGTGGTAGTGGATGCGACCGGCGAAACACAACGTGAAGTCATTCGCATGGTGAACCGGCGGCAGAAGGAGAATTACGGAATCAGCCCTGAGACCGAGGCGTTGTTGCTGGCTGCCGATGCCGGCGTTGACGTCACGCCGTTCCTGGATGAGGCGCGACAGAAGCTGGTGCAGCGGGCGCGGGATTGATGTTTCACGTCGGCATCGATGATACCGATTCGCTGGACGGCGGATGCACTACCTGGGTCGCATCTAGGGTTATTGAGGCGCTGCTGCCCGACTACGAGTTGATTGGCGCGCCACGACTAGTAAGACTCAACCCCAATGTGCCGTGGAAGACGCGCGGTAACGGCGCCGTCGCGCTCACCTTTGGCCGCGGCGTGGGGAAACGACAGCAGGTAGGAGCGTTGCCGGAGGGGCCGGTAATGGCACATGCCGAGGCGGAACCGGCGGAGCTGGACGTGGACGAACTGTTCGAACGCGTATTTTCCGTGATTCGTGAAGAGGCTAAGCCATCGGCGCAGCCAGGTCTCGTCGTCAGCGAGGTGCGCCCACCCGAGGGACTCTACTGGCAGGGTGTACGTGGTATTGTCGGCGAAGCTGAGCTGCGCGAGGCGCTGGAAGGAACCGCGCATGCCGGCCTGAACGGCGGCCGTGGCTTGGTGGGGGCCGCGTGCGCATTGTCATGGTCGCCTCGCAATGCTGGAGTGGTCGAGCGCTGTAGCTGGGAACTGCTCGGCTACCGCAACCGCCGCCGCTGGGGTTTGCCACGTGATATCTCTGCAGAGTCGGTCGCTGCCGTCGCCGAAATCGAGGGCACTTTCGGCTGCCGTGATCCTGACGGGAGCCCGGCGATGGTGCCACATTCACCGTGCCCGGTTATGTGGGGTCTGCGCGGGCTACGGCCGGAATCGCTTGTCGCAGGCTTTGGCGCGCTCGGCCCTGAACGGCCGGAACGCTGGCTGTTGTGGCAGACCAACCAAGCGACTGATGACCATTATGGAGTGGAATTGCCAGTAGAGAGCAAAGCGAGCGTGCGGCTCGCTGGCACCGTGGCGTCATTTCCACAGTCACGCCGCGGCGGCCACCGTTTCTTCACTTTCACTTTCGATGGCAGTGAGCTAGAGTGTGCCGCATTCGAGCCTTCGGGAGATTTCCGGCAAGTGGTCGACCAGCTGGTGCCCGGAGATGCCCTAGAGGTTTGCGGCAGCCTAGAGGCGAGCGTGCTGAAACTGGAGAAGTTGCACGTCGTCGCGCTCGCGCCGCGGGAGCGCAAAGCACCCAATCCATTTTGCCCTAAATGCAGCGCGCGTACCCATTCAGCCGGCAAGAATGCGGGCTATCGCTGCCGCCCCTGTGGAATCAAGCTACCAGCGCCGGTACCAGAGGAAGTTGTACCTACGATTGCACCGGGCTGGTATGACCCGCCCGCGTCAGCGCGGCGGCATCTAGTGCGCCCGGCACGATTGATGGAGGCGGAACTGGCAGACCAGCTCGGTTGTTTGTGGTACGGGAACGAGCCGGCAGAGGCGGCCCGGGTAATAGCGGGTTCGCCAGGAAGTGTGCCTCGAACGCAGTGAAAGAGGCAAATAAGCGCATCCTGAATATCTCTAGTTTTCTAGACGACTCATATATAAGGTAGTTGCTTCGTAATCGAGCCTGAATGTCTAGCCGATTATCTGTTTCTTCAGTGACTGGAACTCTGCAGCAGTGATAATACCTGATTCGTGCAGCTCGCCCAGCTCCTTCAATCGTGCTAGCTTTGCTTCTGGTCCTGGTGACGCCGCTCCTTCTTGGGAGGCGGAAGAGATGGCATCGGTGGAGTCTGCCTCATCCCCGGGCACGGCAGCTGTTTCAGGTTTGACAGACGTACCTACGGCATCTCCGCCCGCAGTTACCTTACCTCGCTTACGCGTTACTCTGCGAGGTCGTTTGTTTACCACTGCTTTTTTACGCGGTGGAGGCAGCGAGCCACCCAGTTCACCTACTAATTGTTCGGCCGATTTGCGCTTCTCGTTTCCAATGACGCCCTCATCAATCAGTTCGCGCAGGATACGTGCAGCCATGTCCCCTTCCGAGCCGCCTGCGACTTGCGCCAGTTGCTGCGCTTCAGCACTGGCGTTAGTGCCCTTTGCAGTTTTCCGTTTCTTGCCGGCTGGCGTGTGTGCCGACTTTTTGCGTTGCACCTTGTTACGCTTGTCAAGCCCGCTAGCGACGCGATGCACCGTCCCGCCCCGACCGAATTTTTGCATAAGTTCCGCTCCGTCACCACCAACGTTAGTGATGGGTGAGCCACACTTGAAGCACTTCTCAACCGTGTCGGCAACGGGGGTCCCACAGGTTCCGCAGTTTTTCATGAACTCGCAGTCGAGTTCTTGTTGCATTTAACCTTATATGCTCCACGAAAACATCCGGTCTGATGGCTCGCTTCTCTCTGATGCGCGACGAGGAAATGAAGCTGAAGCTTCAGCCACATCCGTTCTCGTTCCTGCACCTTTACTTAATCTTCCTGCTGCTGTTGGTGTGGGCCCTTGTCATCTACCGCTTTTTCAGCCAGGATTGGTTCAGCCGTGTGCCGTTCTATGACTTCCTGATTGGCATTCCTGTAGTTAATGAAGTGGTCGCCGCGACCATAATCTGGGCTCTGGCACTGTTGGTCATCGGGTTTGCGGCACGCTACCTGTTCCTAGAGAATGGCGGCCGCAATATTTTCCGACTCTACGGCGGACTAGCGCTCTTCGGCATTGGGGCAATGATAATGCACCTCCGGACGGAGGGCGACACGATGGCGTTCGGCCGCTGGTTCATCCCGTTGCTGACGCTATTGGTTGGCGGGGGCGGAATAGTCTATGTCAATTTGTTGCGCCGCAGTTATACCTACTACCTAACTGATATCCGCATCGCGATGCACCAGGATTTCATCGGGATAAGCAATAACGAGCGGCAGGTGCGCTACAACCACATCGAAGACATCAAACTCAAGCAGTCCCTGTTCGGTCGCATTTTCGGCTTCGGCACTGTCGTGCCGGTAACCGGCTCCGGCCTGGGAACCGGGACCGACGAGGCGATGATGATTGCCGCAGTGGGTGGCGAGGCGAAGGGCTTCGCCGCAGGTATAGCGGGCGGCAGTCGCCGTTCAGTACGCCGCACGAGCGACAATCCGTGTGACACGCTCTACGGTGTTCCCGACCCGGGACGCGTGCGTGACATCATCGCGCAGAATATCCAAGACGATACTGGCGTCGAGCACTTGAAACGCATCGAGGAACTGCTCGGAAAAGATTAAGCACCGCGTAACGCCACGCTTGCTTCTGACAGCATTTCGTTGGCAAGCGCAAAATCGTCTGCCCAGCGCTCTGGCACATCAGCACTGGCCGGGAAGACTACCGCACTGATACCTGCCTGTATCAGAGATCTCGAGCAGCGGGTGCAGGGTGGCCACGTCACATAGACCGTGCACCCCTTGAGCGATATGCCGATGCGTGCCGCGTGCATGATGGCATTCTCTTCGGCGTGGCAGATGAGTGGATATTTCCGTTCGCGATTGGTGAGTCGCGCCTCCGTGTCAGCGATGCCACGTGGTAGCCCGTTGAATCCGGTGCTGCGCACCTCGCGGTCTGGGCCAACGATAACGCAACCCACTTGCGTCGAAGGGTCCTTGCTCCAGGCGGCAATGTGGGCCGCCAGACCAAGAAATCGTCCGTCCCAGTCAGCCATCCCGTCGGCAGCGGGGTGGAGCAGTTATACCTGTTCCCGGTGCGTCACCCCGACCTGCGAGCAGTTGGCTTCAGCGAAACAGCGTGAACAGCGTGGCTTGCGCGCGTTGCAGACCTGTCTGCCGTGCCAGATTAGTCGGTCTGACCACTCAATCCAGTCACCTTGCGGCAGCAGTGTCATCAGGTCTCGTTCGACTGCTTCTGGAGAGTTGCCGTGCGATAAGCCGAGTCGACGGGTCAGTCGGTGGACATGCGTGTCTACGACGACACCCTCGGCAATGGACCATACAACGCCCAGCACTACTGAGGCCGTCTTGCGTCCGACGCCCGGCAGCGTGATTAGTTCATCTAGAGTACACGGCACTTTTCCATCATGATGCTCGATGATAGCGCTACAGGCACCGATTATGTGTCGCGCCTTTGCGTTAAAAAAGCCAGTTGAGTGAATATCCTTCCCGAGTTTTTCGACGGTGGTTGAGGCGAATGCTGCTACATCAGGATACTTACGGAACAAATCAGGCGTGACCATGTTTACCCGTTTGTCAGTGCACTGCGCGCTTAGAATGGTGGCGACTAGTAGTTGTAATGGGTTATGGTGGATCAGCGCACACTCAGCCAGCGGGTATTCTCTCCGCAGTCCCTGGAGCACTTCCTGCGCCCGTGCGGCTCTTTGTTTCTGCGATTCGCGTCCGTGTGATCTGGCCACGTTCAGGAGCGATTGAAGCGCGCTTTGCGCTTCTCGAGAAAGGCCGCAACGCCTTCTTTCCCGTCGGATGAGTTGAAGCATTCAACGAACAGTTCTTGCTCCTTTTGCAGTCCCTCTTCCAATGGCATCCCGCTGCGTGTTGCATGCTTGATTCGCTCGGTGGCGAACGCTGCTTTCGACGCGATTTGCTCCGCCAACTCAGTTGTGCGTGCTTCTAATTCGTCGGCAGGCCATACGAAGTTGATGATACCGTAGCGCTCAGCCTCTGCGGCGTCAATCATCCTCCCAGTGAGCATTAGCTCCAGCGCCCTCCCCTCTCCGACAAGTCGCGGCAGTCGCTGTGTACCGCCGGCACCGGGGAGGATACCGAGATTAATTTCTGGCTGTCCGAAGCGCGCTCGCTCGCTTGCTACCCGCAAGTCGCATGCCATCGCCAATTCCATCCCACCACCGAGGCAGAAACCATCAATCATAGCGATAATTGGAGTCGGGCAAGTGGCAGCGACCTCAGTCATATACCATTCGTTGCGCATTTCCGCTAAATCTAGCTCGCCGCTGGCAGCAAATTCAGCCAAGTCGGCACCAGCAATGAATGATTTCTCGCCCGCACCGGCGAGGATGATGACCCGTACGTCGGAGTCACTACCGAACTGTTCAAACGCCTCAACAATCGCATTGCGCGTCGCTGAGTTCATCGCGTTGAGTTGATTGGGTCTGTTGACCGTGACACGACCAATGTTACCATCCTTGGAAACGATAACTTCATTCCCCATGTGATGCAGAACAGGGAGCCGGTTAAGTCATTTGGCAAACGCCTCTATCGGCAGATAGCTATCGACCAGCTGCGCAGCTAATGGGACTGACGCTCAGTCCGGTGACTGTCCGTGGGCGCCGCAGCCGGGGCAGCTTTCGTGGGCGCTGCCTTCTGGCGTGAAGACAGTTCCGCAGCCGAGGCACGTCAGGTCCCCGCCAGCGCGTCCGAAAGGCGATTTTTCGCCAGACTGTGGTATGGCAGTCACCTGTTCAGGCGCAGTGCGATAGCCCCACCACCAGGCGCCACCTCCCAGCCCCGCTACCATCAGTGCAACCACGACTAGTGGGAGCAGCGGTAGCTTCTCCGTGCCATCCGAGGTTGCAGTTGTTTCCGACTTAATGACCGATAGATCCAGCGTCGTTTCCACCGGAGGTGCAGTCATGCCCATGCGGTCGACCGCGACGACACGGTAGCGGTAGACACTACCCTCAGCAGGCGTGTCAGACAGGTATGTCTGATCGGGGGCAAGTGTCGCCAGTAGTTCATCACTGGCGTTGCCGGCAGCGCGATAGATTTCGTACGCCACCACATCATTAGACGGCGAAGGCAGGAAGAGTAAGTTCACGCCACCGCCAGCGATTTTAGTCACCTGTAGTCCGCGCGCTGGTTCTGGCGCAGAGCGGTCGACAAGCGTCCCAGTATCGTAGCCGACCCAGGTCACGCTCAGGATTTCGCCCACGTCGGGAACATATCCCTTTCTTCCGTCGCCGAAATGAAGTGTGCCGGACGCGGCGTCAAGGTAATACGATTCAGGGAAGAGTGCTTCCGGGTCGGTCGCGAACGAAAGCAGGCTGCCGCTACCGCTGTGCACAGTGACCACTACCCCCAGCATGTCATTGACTGGTGGGAGCGGCAGCTGAAACCATTGGTTGGAGCTGCCGTTGCCGATGTAGCTGGCGGTCAACTGCTCTCGGTCACCCCAATTACCCGTCGCATCGACAGGAGTCAGTCGGAAGAAGTAGTGGTAGCCATCATCGACAGTCAGATTGTACGGCTGCGAGAGGTTAAAGCTACCGAGCGACAGCCACGTCCAGTGGGTGCTAAGTTCATCCCCCTCGTTAACTTTCGCGTATGTCAGTTCGTAGCTGACCATGTCCTCCGTCATTCCTTCTGGTAGCAGTGTAATTTGCGTTGCCCCCGTCAATGCAGGTAGTGGCTGTAACGTCCCCGTCGGGGGAGCTGTGTCAATGATGACGGTATGCTCCGCCGCCGGACCACTGTTGCCCGCCCCGTCCGTTGCAATCACTCGGAAGCGGTATTCCCCGTCCTGCGGTGCGTAGAAGTCATAGCGCGTATCGACCGTCATACTGCGGAGCGTTTGCCAGCCGTTGCCATTGTTCACCAGCAGGTCATAGCCAGCAACATCATTCGCGTTCGAGGACCAGCGCAGGTCAAGCGCCGACTGGTTAAGCATCATCCCCTCCGACGTGGCAACCAGCTCGGATGTGCCGGGCGGCGAGTAGTTGACAGTAAGCTCAATCGGTGGCGCAGTCAGGTCAACACCCACCATGCGATGGCACTCATCTTCAGATAACTGCCGATTCCCTTCGTCATCGATACCTTCAGTCTGGAAACAGAATATGCGCCCATCAATACCTAAATCGAACTGCACAGTTTCCAGCTCGACTGCGAAGGTTCCCAGCTCGGTCCAGTCAGTCCAGTTTCCGTCGCCGTCGTGCCAGCGATAATTGATTACAACTTCGACGGTATCGTTGCCGAACTGTTCTTCCTCCTTGTACCAGTCAGCCACATACCATCCAATCGGGAAGCTGGAACTGTTTACCATCAGCCCTGTCTCGTTCAGGACAAATACTTGCGGCGGCAGATAGTCGGGTGGGACGTAGAGTCGCACTGTCAGGTTCACCCATTGCTCCAAGACATCGGTGGCGTCGCGTGAAACGGCAGTGACGTTGAGACCACCGCGCGCCCCCTCAATGATATCGGCTGCCAAGGATATGTTTATGGACATGCTCCCTGTCTCGGAAACACCGACCGATAGTGAGGAGGTCCAGTTCAGGAGAGTGAAGTTAGTGGTGTCGTTCAGGCTCACCTGCAGGTCGTAAGTATCGACGATGTTGCCCAGATTGTGCACCCAGATTTCCCAGGTGTAGAGCTCACCAGCATCAAGTTCCTTGTTGCTACCTGGTGCCTGAAGTTCGAATTTGTAGCTCGGCAGAACCTCCATTTCCAGCTCCAGCGGCAGCGGAACGAAATCCCAAGCGGCAGAACGGGAGAAAACAGCCTCCAGTTCTTCATCGAACCATTGGGTGTTCCCGGTTTCCCGCACTACAGACGCCAGAACGTTTTCACCCTCCTGTAGGAGTCCAGGCCCGAATAGTGTCTCGTCGTTCCAGTAATTGGCTGTGTGGCCCTGTCCCTGCCGCATGTCATTGAATACTATCTGGCTGTTGAGATAGTAGGTACCGTAGTTGTTTGCTGCAGTATTCATGCTCAGGCTGCCTCCCTCGTAGGCCGAGATATTATCGATGGTGAATATGTGGCGGAAGTAGGCGTAGCTGTTGCCCGCCCAGACGGTGTTATTGTCCACGTTCCCCACGTCGCTATCTCCGAATGGTGCTGGATCAAGGCTCCAGTTGTCATCATAGTCAAAATCAAGTTCGGTCCAGCTGGTGTCGCATTGATAACCAGGGTCGCCCGGCTCATCGTTGTCTGTACATTGGTAGAGCTGTGTACTACTGCTGTTGGAGTGGGCCCACCACCATTCAGTATCGTTGTCGCGACCACTCAGTACCACGATTTCCTTGATTTCACTGTAATACTGGGATCTGGCAGTCAAAGCCATGGAGTAATTGCCGGCCAGGGTCTCTGAATCCGGGACTACGTCAAGGGTCACGTTCCCGCTCTCACCAGGCTGGAGATGAATCACGTTCGGGGTGACAGTTACATCCCAACTATAGTAGGCTCCTGAAATTTGGATGGTAAAGTTGTCCTCCACATCACCTTCGTTAGTGAGATTCAGCTCAAACCTGATAATCTCACTCACATTTCCGGTTACGTGACTCTCCATTACAGTGAGGTTGTAGGCGTAAAAGCCAATGTGTATGACTCGTTCCAGGGTATTGTTGTCCTCGTTACTCTCCGAGACCTCAGAATCGGAATCGGCCGTAACGGTGAGGTTGTAGTCTCCGAGCGCCTCCGGAGTCCAGTAGAATATGTCCACGGACGTAGCGTCAGGCGCCAGTTCCGATACACTGACGTTGCCCAGTTCGTCACCCTCGATATCCAGCGTGACGTTGAAGTTCTCAGCGGTTTCGGTTCCCAGGTTTGAAGTAATTACCCTAAGCCACAGTTCGTCACCGAGAATAATCGGTTTTTCTCTCCAGGACTGGACGTTGACCACGAGTTCGACATCAAGCCACTGGTCAGTATCGCCACCCCACGTGATGTCATACCCTAGTATGGCAAGCACGTTAGTCCCACCGACCAACCAGTCTGGATTGGGGCCTGACTGGCTGCTTCCATCATAGGTCAAAACGTTGTCCCAATATGCAGCGTCACCTTCGTAGCAATTACTGTTGGATTGGTAAGAATAGCAGTTTCGAATAAGGTTCCCATTCAGGTAGGCGACATAGTAGTTGTTGTGTGCCACGTTTAGTGTCGCGCTGATTGCTTCATACTCATTACTGTAAGTAAATTCATGGCGAATTACGACATGATCATTCAACCCATCCTCGGATTGCCAGATTGTCCCTGGACTAGCGCCAGCCTGATCGTCGTTACCGAAGGGTGCCGCTCCTGCACTCCAGCCCGAATCGTCAAAATTCTTTTCAAACCAGCCGTTGGGGAGACACCGCTGGCTACCACAGTCATCATCATCATCATCGTAAAAATTGTATTTGTATTCTGTGTCGTCATCTCGACCACTCTGGACAATAGTTACAGGGTCGCCATTTTCGAAATCGTTTGTGTAGTCTAGAGAAGTAATTACCAAATCAGCTTCGCCTGAAGCTTCAGAGGCTGCCAAGGAAAACAGGAATGCAAATGCGAGCACGGCGAGCGAATTTGTGATGGTTTGGCGCATGAAAAACATCTCTTGAAAGTGCCGTAGGGCGCGCGGGGTTATAAACAATAAGCAATTCAAGCTGCTATTTGTCCGGAAGCAGTAGTTCAAACAAACCGTCCAGCGATTCGTCAGGCAGGTGGTGTGTTGCCGCGGCGACGACTCGCTCGTTGCTGGTGTTGACTGCAATGCTTGTGCCTGCAAGTGAGAACAGATCCAAGTCTACGATTGTGTCGCCAACAGCTGCAACCTCATCGCGGGAGACGCCATGGCGTGCTACGACTTCGCGCATCACAGATGCTTTGGCGTGGCCGCTGACGCGAATTTCTCCTTGTAGTCCTTGCTGTGTATCGAACAGTGGATTAGCGTGCGCTTCTGCCATGCCCCACTCTGCAGCTAGCTTCTGCGCAAGATAGTCGATGCCGCCGGAGATAATGGCTGTCGCAACGCCAGCTGCGTGCAATGCCTCCACGGCCTCTGCTGCGCCTGGTAATGGTTCTGCTCCGTCGAGGACACGGTTTACCGTCGCGGCATCAATCGGTCCGCCGTTTGCTGTAGTCCACAGTTCTAGGTCTTTGGCGACGAATTCGGCGTCGCTGACCTCGTGCCGCAGGTAACGTGCGAGCATTTCGCGGTTATCGGTGCCGAAATGATCGTGGAGTATTTGCCATGACGACTTGGGACGTATCAGTGTCCCATCCATGTCGAATACTACGAGCTTCAGTGCCATGACTACCCGAAGCTGGAGCTGAAGCGATCCCTCTGTCCCGCCTCACGCTCGAACATCTGCTTCATCTGCTCGCGCGAGACCGAATGCGCTTTCTCCGCCATATCGAATGATTCTTTCGCACCAGTTTTGTCCATCTCGATGCAGAAGCTGAGGCCAGAGAAGACTAACGCTTCCTTTCCTTCGCCGGGGAAGACTGCCAGCACCCCCACTTCAGGGTTGGACTGGAATTTCACGTCCTTGAAAACTTGCGTCTTATCGTCGCCCGGCAGAAATACGGTAATCTTCTTCGCTTTGAACACGGAGAGCGGCAGCCTCCATGCTAAATTAGGGTTTGCGCATCGACCTCCATGCGAGCTGGCCTCTGCACCGACTGCAGCGCGCCCGCCCTCGAGGCTTGCCGTGGCTGTTCAGCTATGCTCTGCCGTGACTGCCGCGTTATCCACAGCTGTAGCGCTCGCCTCGGGTGAAACGCACTTTTTAGCACTGCGCGCCTGCGCGGGTGATGGAGCAGCTGACGCTAGGCGATTGTACACTCGCGATTTTCCCAACCGTCAAGGGCTTAGTGAGCGAGTTGCCGGAACTGGAAGCAGCGTGGCAAACTGTGAAACCAGAGGTGCTGGCGCTGGGAGTCAGCCCTGGCGAGGTTGAGGGGCTCCGTGCATGGGATGGTGATCCGTTTGATATTTCAGGCTGGGAGGAGCTCTACGGTCTGGCACTGCGCCAGCTGACGGGCGAGGACGGCGTGCGCCTCCCGCCTCCTGCCTTCCGCCGCGCGCTGGCACTGGCTGACGAGGGCGACGTACCGGCAGAAGCGCTCGACCTGCCCGAAGAAGAGTTCACCACGCTGTTCACCAAATCAGTCTCGACCTGGCAATGGTTCCGTTTCGACCGGCTCGAGAAGCGGCTGCGGAAGCGTGGCCTCGAATCCAAGACGCCGCAAGAACTAGTGCTCGAAATGGACCAGCATCTCTGCGCACTGAGTGGCTATGCTGCCGTCGAACGTGGTCGCGAGGCAGAGATGGCACGACGGCTGCGTGAGGTATGCGCAGAGCGACAGCGCGTGCTGGCTGTCATCGAGCTACCGCGGGTCGCTGGGGTCGCTGACTTGCTGCCCCAAGTCTAAAACACCCCCCATAATCCGCGCCCGGGGCCCGTGAGGTAGCTCGGAATCCTGCTGGGCTTCGGACCCAGATACGGGGGTTCAAATCCCCCCGGGCCCGCCACTACCCACTATTTCCTATACGAAATCAGGTTCTCGGTCTTCGAGGAAGGCGGTGATTCCTTCGACTGCATTACCTGTGTTGCCGGAATCGCGATTGTGCTCACTTTCCAGTTTGAGCAGTTCCTCGGCGGTGAGGTTGTCTGCCGCCGCCAGCAGCCGTTTGGTCTCTCCTATAGCCTGTGTCGGTCCCGCAGCGAGCCGCTGAGCCTCCTCCATCGCGAACTCCGCCAGCTCTCCGTCGAGGACGAGGTGGTGTACCAGCCCCCATTCGTGCATCTCGGCGCTGGTAAGGGTGCGTTCACCGAAGAAGAGTGCCTGTGTACGGCTGAGGCCGATGAGCCGCGGCAGCAGGTAGGTTGCGCCGCCAGCTGGGACAAAGCCGCGCTTGAAGTGCGCCGAGAGCAGCTGTGCTGACTCGGCAGCGATGCGCACATCGCCTGCCAGTGCCATGCCGATAGCGCCGCCAGCGACAATGCCGTTGAGAGCCGTGACGACCGGCTTGCACATCGTCAGCATTGCGCTGACCGTGTCGTGCAGCTGGTCGGTCAGCTGGTAGAACAGGTCTCCCGCGCGCGGCAGGTGCTCGCCCATTTCATTGACGTCACCACCAGTTGAGAAGGCGCGACCGGCACCGGTAAGCAGCAGGCAGCGCACAGACGAATCGGTAGCCGCAGCTTCGACCGCATTGCAGATGTCGGTTGCTATCTCCAGCGACAGTGCATTCAGCTTCTCGGGGCGGTTAATCGTGATGGTACGCACCGCTCCTTTGTCGCTGATGTCGACGGGCATACGTTGTTGCCAGAGCAGTGGGTCAAAAAGGGTGCCGGTTATTTCGTCGCTTCTATCCCAACCAATAAAGTCAGACCTCTTAATCGTGCAGTATGCGCCAGTTTGCACTGACCATAGGCCTGATGCTCGCCCTGACCTCGGTTATGGGTTGCCTTGAGGGAGATGACACATCCGCCCTTGATGACCAAATTACCGAGCTTGAAAATGAAAATTCTGCGTTGAAGGACAATATCGCAGGAGTTGAAGATGAGCGTGACTCGCTCGCAGCTGAGAAATCACAGCTTGAGGCTGATGTTAGCGACAAGAACAATGAACTAGCTACAGCTGAAGCGGCACGGTCTGCTCTGCAAACTTCGCTGGACAACATCACAGCAGAGCGCGATACCCTTCAGGATGCTCTTGATGCAGAAGAAGATGAATCAGACAATCTTACTGCACAAATCACCCAGTTGGATAGCGAGATTGTGCAACTTGAGGCTGCAATTGAGCAAGCAGATTCAGATATCGCATCGTTGAACGCAGACATTGCAGTGCTGAATGCAGACATTGCAGCACTGAACGCGTCACTGGCTTCGTTGTTGACCATCATTCATGAACCGACGCTTGCACAGAAGGGCGCTTGCCCTCTGGGCAATCCTCCTATAGCTTCATTTACGACAGGATATGACGATGGTTCAGGCAGTGGTACCGCTAACGACGGCATACTGGAGGATGAAGAGGTAGTAATAGCCGAGACTGGAACCCAGTGTCTTGGCTCCTATGGTTTGGTCGATAGCAATCTTCTCCAGTATTCTCCTTTAGTAGAATTCAATGGTAGTCTTGTGTATTACCACGGAACGTTAGAGTCGATAATGTCTGATGAGATGCTTCATATCTCTACGCTCAAGAGCACAGACAGCACAGTCTCTGGCACAATTGGACTAGTTAGTGATTACTGTTGGATTATGTATGCGTACGACCTGTTTGAGTGTATGTATTATAATTATGAACCTACCCACGTCGGAAATAAGTTATTTGCTGCAATACCGAAAGAGGGGAATAACGTTCAACTCTTTGTCACCAACGAGACTGCGAACAGTGGCATTTCCTTGGGTTATTTTGACGGAATTGGGGATATGATTGCGTTTGGAGACAAATTGTTATTCCAGGCTGATGATGACGACAACGGTTGGGAGTTGTGGATAAGTGATGGAACCTCAGATGGAACAACCCTTCTCAAGGATATAAATCCCGGTGCTAGCGACAGCCTCAACGTCAACAACGATATCATGTATCTTCACAAGAATAATGTTTATTTCTCTGCAAGGGATGGGAGTAGCGGCTACGAGTTGTGGCGTACTGATGGCACAGATGTCGGTACGCTCCTTGTCAAGGACATCAATCCTGGCAGTGGAGCGTCGTATCCCCTGTACTTCACATCGGTCGGAGACACTTTATTCTTCAGAGCAATCGATGGTTCGAATGGCTATGAACTATGGACTACGGATGGTTCTTCGACCGGAACAAGCATGCTCAAGGACATCTATGCTGGTAGCTCTAGTGGTAATCCAAACTACTTAACTCCACTCGGTAACACTCTTTACTTCTCTGCGAATGACGGTACCAATTATACTGAATTATGGAAGAGCGATGGAACCGAGGAAGGGACAGTTATGGTCAAGGACATCAATGATGGGGGATACGGTAGTCCATACTACTTCACTCCACTCGGTAACATTCTTTATTTCCGTGCAAGTGACGGTACCCACGGTTCAGAATTATGGAAGAGCGATGGAACCGACGAGGGGACAGTCATGGTCAGGGACATCTGGAGTGGTTCAAGCAGCAGCAATCCTTGGTTACTCGTCACATACAACGGAATTCTCTATTTCCGTGCCTACAATGATACTTATGGCTACGAGTTATGGAAGAGTGACGGTACCGAGCAAGGCACCCAACTAGCATTGGAGTTGACTGAGGGTAGCGCTTCCTCAAACATCAATGATTTAATCGTGATAGGAAACGTGCTATATCTCAAGATGACTCCTGCTGGGTCATATGTGGACCCCCTCTACTCTGAGTTGTGGTGGGTTGACCTTAATCAGTATTGACGTCGCGCTGCTAGAC
>Ga0208406_1000024_pt1 | contig 59678 bp, 55 predicted proteins | sample ETNtaG_15_FD_185769 | JGI IMG/M metagenome (GOLD analysis project Ga0208406, IMG submission 185769) | Marine microbial and viral communities from oxygen minimum zone, Eastern Pacific Ocean - ETNP201302PF89A (SPAdes) (version 2) | ecosystem: Environmental > Aquatic > Marine > Oceanic ...
GAACGTAACTGCCCGTTCTGGGTCTCCTTTTGTAAAAATATTTGAGGAAGAGCGTGAATTGACTGTTTATCTGCTTGTCGATGTAAGCAGATCAGGTCATTTTGGTTCTATCTCCCAATTCAAGAGTGAAATGGCCGCCGAAATCGCAGCCGTTCTTGGTTTTTCAGCCATCAAGAATAATGACAAGGTCGGTCTGATCTTATTCAGCGATGAAGTGGAACAATACATTGCGCCCAAGAAAGGAAGATCCCATGTTTTGCGTGTCGTAAGGGAATTATTATACCATGAACCAAAGGGAAAAGGCACGTCAATTCAAACTGCATTGGAATTCTTACTCAATGTGGCCAAGCGGCGCAGTGTGGTTTTCTTGCTTTCTGATTTTCTTGATGAGAATTACTGGACTAGCCTGAAGATGGCCAATCGGAAGCACGACTTGATCGGCCTCAAAGTGTCGGATCCTTTTGAAAAATCTATCCCGGATCTGGGATTAGTAAAGGTTCATGACCCTGAAACAGATAAATCCAGTTGGATCGATACCGGGAACATCGTTGACAGGAAACAATTTGAGGAAGCCGTCACCGAACAGAACGAACGATTTATTCGGGAGTGTGATAAGATCGGATTTGACCTAATTCCGATTTCCACCGAGAAGGATTTTGTTGAGCCGCTTATGACCTATTTCAAGAAACGTGAAAAACGCATTTAATATAATTTTCATTTTAGTGATCCTTGCAGGCTGTTCATCAGAAAAAGTACAGGAAAGTATCTCGATCCAAGCTGAATTGGATACAACCATGGCCACCATCGGTGATGTCCTCCATTTCTCCATCAAAACAACGGGCTCAGGGACAGACCCCTTCACCATAAATGATTTTGAAAAACCGGATGCAATGGAAATTCGCCGTCAAACTGTACAGGATGATAAATCAATAGATTTGGAATTTGTTTTTTGGGATACAGGCACATTTTCGATTCCTGCATTGGATGTGGTTTTTTTAAATGCGGACTTGTCAGAAAAGCTGACCCTGCAGACCGATCAGCAGAATATTGTTATCGTTTCATCGACAGATCCGACTTCAGCTGGGACTATGAAGCCTGTCAAGGATCCACTTCCGGTTTTTAGGCCGGTACCGATGAAAATGATTATATTATTTATGCTGATCCTGATTTCGTTGCTGGTCATGGCCTGGTTGAGCTGGAAATACAAGAAAGAAAGACTATATAACCCTCCAGAAAATGTTCTTAAACTGCCGGATGAAGTGGCTGAAGAAAAATTGAAATTATTGCGGGAAAAGATGGAGAACGATTTAGAGATCAAAGACTTCTATGTTGAAATGTCCTATATATTGCGGGAATATGTAGAACACAGCTTATTTGTAAAGACATTGGAAATGACCACAGAAGATATTCGGTTATCCAGGGATGAGCTGCCCTATTCTGAAGAAGAAATAAATGGCTGGCTTGATCTGCTGGAACGGGCTGACTTGACCAAGTATGCAAAAATGCTTCCCCATCAGCGATCATGTGATGATGATATCATTACTGCAGAATTGTTCGTTCGGTCCACAATTCCTTATTGGAAACAGGTTGAAACGCCCAGAGCATAATCCTTTATGCACGTTTGAGAATTCTTCCAGTAATCTGTAAATTATAAGTTCTAATTAAAGGAAACGAATGGCAACGACTGCAAATATTAAAAATGGTGCTGTCATCTTGCACAAAAATAAACGGATGAAGGTTGTGGAATTTCTGCACGTCAAACCGGGAAAAGGTCCCGCCTTTGTCCGCACGAAATTAAAGGATATTAAATCCGGTAAAATTATCGATGAAACTTTCAATTCCGGTGCAAAACTACAATTTATCAAGGTAGAAGCAAAAAAAATGCAGTACTTGTATGAAGATGGAGATCAGTATATTTTCATGGATAACCAAACTTATGAACAGACCAATGTGCATGATTCGGTTCTGGGTTCAAGTAAAGGGTTTCTAAAACCCGGATTGAACGTGGATCTGCTTTTTGATGGGAACGAAGTGTTGGATGTTCGCTTTCCAGCCCACGTGAACCTGGAAGTCACTCATACCGAACCCGGCATGAAAGGAAATACAGCAACAGGAACCTCCAAACCGGCTACCTTGGAATCCGGCATTGTGGTAAATGTGCCGTTATTTATCAACATTGGCGATGTATTAAGATTGGATACACGAACCGGTGATTATATTGAAAGAGCAAAACATTAATAACCATTAGAGGAAACCATGTGGCAGGATAAACTGAAAGAGATCATTTATATTTTAGAACACAGTGATGTGAACGAGATTGATGTAACATTTTTGGGGAAGCGATACCGTGTGGTCAAATCGGGTACATCTGCTGTTGAAAATGCACCAGCGCCGCAGGCTGCTCCAGCTTCAACTGCTGCTCCAACGCAATCATCAGCTCAAAGCTCTCCTGAAGAGACTATAGTTGGCAATGAAGTTTTATCACCGATGCCCGGTACTTTTTATAGTTCACCCAGCCCGGAGGAGGATGTTTTCGTGAAAGAAGGTGATTCTGTGAATAAAGGCGATACGCTCTGCATCATTGAAGCCATGAAGATCATGAATGAGATCGAGGCAGAAGAAGGTGGTGTGGTGAAAAAGATCCTGATCAGCAATGGTGATCCTGTCGAGTATAACCAGCCTCTGTTTATTATAGATTCAAACGGGTAAATCATGTTCAAAAAGATCCTGATTGCCAACCGCGGTGAGATCGCATTGCGCATCATCCGTGCCTGCCATGAATTAGGAATCAAAACCGTGGCTGTTTATTCTACAGCTGATGAATATTCTCTCCATGTTAAATTTGCCGATGAAGCGGTTTGTATAGGCCCACCGCCCAGCATAGATAGTTATTTGAATGTACCCAAGATCATGGCTGCTGCAGAGATAACGGCTGCAGACGGAATACATCCGGGGTATGGATTTTTAGCAGAGAATGCTGATTTTTCCCGGATATGCACCGAGAATGGCTTTACGTTTATTGGCCCAGCTCCGGAGATCATCAATGCCATGGGCGATAAAGCCAATGCAAAAACAACAATGAAAGCCGCCGGTGTTCCAGTGATACCAGGAAGTGATGGTATTTTGAGCGGTCCGGATGAAGCTAAAAAATTGGCCAATGAAATGGGTTTGCCTGTCATGCTAAAAGCTTCTGCAGGTGGCGGAGGTAAGGGTATGCGCCTTGTAAGGGAAGAATCCGAGCTTGAAAAAGCGTACAATACCGCCAGCAATGAAGCCGCCAAAGCATTCAATAATGACGAAATGTATATGGAAAAATTCATAAACAATCCCCGGCATATTGAGGTACAGATCCTGGCGGATGAACATGGCAATTGTATTCATTTGGGTGAGCGGGAATGTTCAATTCAGCGCCGCCATCAAAAACTGGTGGAAGAATCACCATCTCCCATTGTGACGGAAGAGGTTCGTCAACAAATGGGTGAAATGGCTGTATTAGGTGCTAAAGCAGTTAATTATGTAGGTGTGGGGACTGTGGAATTCCTATTGGATAAGAATAAAGATTTTTACTTCATGGAAATGAATACCCGTATCCAGGTGGAGCATACCATTACAGAAATGGTCACAGGAGTTGATTTAATAAAGCAGCAGATTCGCATGCATGCCGGGGAATATTACCCGGAAAATTTCCAGAATTTTAAGATGAGAGGCCATGCGATTGAATGCCGCATCAACGCGGAAGATCCTTCCAATAATTTCATTCCTTTTCCCAGCACCATCACCAGTTTGCATTTTCCAGGTGGAAAAGGAGTACGTGTGGATTCCCATGCCTATGCAGGATATGAAATTCCCACGCATTATGATTCAATGATCGGGAAACTCATTGTTTTTGCCAGCAATCGGGAACGGGCCATCAACCGCATGCAGCGTGCCTTGGAAGAGACCATTATTGAAGGACCGAAAACCACGATTCCATTTCACCAGGCTATCATGAAAGATGAAAAATTCAGGGCAGGTGATTTTGATACAAGTTTTTTAGAAACGTTTAATTATGAATCTGATTGAACTCACGGAGTACAAATGAGCATACCTTCAAATTTGAAATATACCAGTGACCACGAATGGGTAAATATCGAAGATGGTGTGGCGACCATCGGGATCACTGATTTTGCCCAGGGAGAACTGGGTGATATCGTTTTTGTGGAATTTCCAGAAGTAGGCGACACTTTTGATGTAAGTAACCCATTTGGAACGATTGAAGCAGTCAAAACAGTGGCAGATCTTTTCATGCCCGTCAGCGGGGAGATCGCTGCTATCAATGAAGATTTGGACACCGACCCTGCTAAAGTCAATTCTGACCCTTACGGCGACGGCTGGATCATAAAAATCCAAATGTCTAACACCCAAGAGGAAGACGGTTTGATGACACCCCTTTCATACAAGGAATTCATAGGTTGATATGGATTCTGTTTTTCAATATCTGCTGGATATCAAGAAGGAAAAAGGAGCGGGGTACATCGTTCTCATCGACCCCGATAAAAAGAATGATGAATCTCTAGTGGACCAGGTTGAAGCAGCAAATGAAAATGGCGTGGATGCCTTATTTGTAGGCGGCAGCCTTATGATGGATGGCAGTCATAATGACCGTGTTGCCAAGATCAAGGAACTGTCCAAGATCCCAGTCATCTTCTTTCCGGGGGGAGTGAGCCAGTTGAATCCCCATTATGATGCCATGTTATTCATGTCCTTATTATCCGGACGGAACCCGCAATATCTTATTGGCGAACAAGTAGTGTCCGCGCCTATCGTGAAAGATATGGGCATCGAAGTAATTCCCACATCATATTTACTTTTTGATGGTGGAGCGAATTCTTCGGTGGCGGTCATTAGTGGTACAACACCGCTGCCTATGAATCGTCCTGACCTTGCTGTTGCTCATGCCCTGGCATCGGAATATCTCGGGAAGAAACTGGTCTACCTTGAAGCAGGTAGCGGCGCTAAACAACCAATTCCAGTAGACATTGTCAAAGCAGTAAACAGCCAGGTCACTGTACCCTTGATCGTTGGCGGCGGTTTACGAAAACCGGAAGATGCAGCAGAACGCGTCGCCGCCGGGGCATCGTTTATTGTGACCGGGACCATTTTAGAAGAAAATAATGATGATCAATTAATGAATGCATTTGCAAACGCGATCCATGGAGGAAAATCATGATCGAACGACAAGATATCATTCAACAGATCAGGGAAAGTTCGGATGTAAAGAATACCATGATCGTTACCTGTGTGGAGGATATTGAAAAGGGCGCTGAACTGATGGTCAATGCGGTCAAAAATGGAAAAAAGATCCTCTGGTGCGGGAATGGCGGCAGCGCAGCGGATGCCCAGCATATGGCCGCTGAACTCATGGGCGGACTCCGTAGCCATGACCGGCCAGCTATTCAATCCATCGCCTTGACCACGGATACATCATTTATTACCGCCTGGTCCAATGATACTGATTATGAATCAATTTTCTCCCGACAGATCGAAGGGCTTGGAAATGCAGGTGATGTGCTAATGGCTATTTCCACCAGTGGTAATTCCAAAAATGTGATCAAAGCGGTGGAAGCATGTAGAGCAAAAGGGATTTCTGTCATTGTGTTGACCGGCAAAACCGGAGGTGTATTAAAAGAATTGGGAGATGTGACCGTTTCCATTCCCAGTGATGATACTCAACGCATCCAAGAGGGCCATCTTTTAGCCGAACACATTTTATGTGCAATAGTTGAAAAATCAGTCACAGGGTAAATGATGGAAGCACATCTTCACGATTATATTACCATGCTGCGCGTGGAACGCAATCTCGCACTGAACACGATTGATGCTTACAGGCGGGATTTAAAAAATTATGTTTCGTATTTAGAAGCAAAAGGCTTGAATAGCGTAAAGAGCATTAAGCAAAAACATATTCGCGGATTTATACGCGAATTGGCAGATATCCATTTGTCCGCCTCCAGTATTTCACGTGTGTTCTCATCGATTCGTTCTTACCATTCTTTTTTGAATTCAGAGCATTTTTCTGAATCCAACCCATCTCAATTACTTGACGCTCCCAAACTTCCAAGGAAACTGCCAGAAGTTTTGACCATTCAAGAGGTTGATGCCATTTTGGATGCGGTAGATAAATCCGCACCCCTTGCCAAGCGAGATCGTGCACTTTTGGAGATTCTGTATTCTACTGGATTAAGAGTATCAGAAGCCTGTGGAATGAACTTGACAGGATTGATGTTGGATCCAGAAATGATCCGAGTGACGGGTAAAGGCGATAAGGAACGGTTAGTTCCTATTAGTGTTCGAGCTAAAAAACGACTGAAAAAATATTTGAAACATGAACGGCCAGTACTTTCTCGAAAATTCGAAACCAAAGGAATCGTATTTTTAAGCTGCAATGGTAAACCATTAACTCGTATGAGTGTGTATAATATTCTAAAAAAATGGACCCAGGCAGCCGAGATCACAAAAAAAGTGAGCCCCCATACCATGCGTCATTCTTTTGCTACACATTTACTTGAGGGCGGGGCAGACCTGCGGGCTGTCCAGGAAATGTTGGGTCACGCAGATATTTCTACCACACAGATCTATACACATTTAGACAAAGAGTATTTAAAGGAGGTCCACCGTACGTTTCATCCCCGGTGGTAATGTATGTTATTTAGAGTACCTGTAGAAATTTTAGTATTATTAATTCCGGTTTTGCTGTTTGCCCTGGTCTTTCATGAATATTCACACGCCTGGGTAGCCAACAAACTCGGTGATCCCACAGCTCGGTATTCCGGAAGGCTCACACTCAATCCGTTAGCGCATCTCGATCCTTTTGGCTCACTGATGATCCTTTTTGTTGGATTTGGTTGGGCAAAACCCGTTCCTGTGGATTCTCGTTATTTATCCAATCCCCGATTAGATATGATGAAGATCGCCTTTGCCGGACCTGCAGCAAACCTGTTGTTGGCCTTTATTGGCGGAACAATCTTAAGGACCAGTTTTATGGGTGGGTCTATAACAATGATGCTCTATTTATTTACCCAAATCAATATCATGCTGGCCGTGTTCAATATGATCCCCATTCCACCATTGGATGGATCACAGATATTCTCCGGGATCATGATGCGCAGGAATCCTGAATTGGTACACAAGCTGCAAATGTATGGTCCCCAAATTTTGTTGGGTTTAATCATGGTTGGCTATTTCACCAAAATATCACCACTTTGGATAATCATGAGCCCCTTTGTTAATTTCTTCTTATTTTTGTTTGCTGGGTTATGATACGGGAAAGTGAACACCATTTTTTCAAACGCATCATTGATCGGCGCAAGCCGGCGAGATCACTGATCTGGACCATTGGCCTTTTGGCCATGGTCCTTTTTGTCATTTATTATTTAAGCAAAGTTGCGCAGGCTGGATAATGAATCAATTGGTTGAATGCGTACCGAATTTTTCTGAAGGCCGCGACTTGGCAAAGATCAAACAGATTACGAAAGTTATTGAAACAGTCGATGGTATTACACTTTTAGATGTGGATCCTGGAAGAGATACAAACCGAGCAGTAGTTACGTTTGTAGGTTCCATTACCAGTGTTGAAGAAGCTGCCTTCCAAGCTATTGCCAAAGCTGCTGATGTGATTGATATGCGTAATCATTCCGGGGCCCACGCCCGTATGGGTGCGACAGATGTTTGTCCTTTTATTCCGGTAAGCGGCGTCAGCATCAAAAAATGCGTGGAACTATCCAAACGGGTGGCAGAAAGAGTGGGCCGCGAGCTCTCCATTCCGGTGTATTTATATGAAGAATCCACCCAAAAAGAAGATCAAAAAAGTTTACCTCTGATACGTGCCGGCGAATATGAAGGATTGTCCAAAAAACTGAAAGACCCACATTGGAAACCTGATTTTGGTCCGGCCAAGTTCAATGCAAAAAGCGGTGCTACGGTCATGGGCTGCCGGGAATTTCTCATCGCTTACAATATCAACCTCAATACCAAAGATCAACGTCTGGCCAGGGATATTGCCTTTGAATTGCGGGAAAAAGGAAGAAGTTTGAGAGAACCTCATCCTGATTCACCCAATTTGTTGGATGGTGAGGTCGTTCGAAATGAGGATGGAAGCCCAATAAAAGTAGCAGGGCTCTTTAAAGATCTGAAGGGTGTCGGCTGGTACATCGATGAATTCAAGCGGGCTCAAATATCGTTGAATTTTAATAATTATAAAGTATCCACGATCCACGATGTCTTTGATAAAGCGTGTGAACTTGCTGTTGAACGGGGAATCAGGGTAACCGGTAGTGAATTGGTGGGACTCATGCCGAAGGAAGCTTTATTAATGGCCGGGCATCATTACCTCAAAAAACAGCTGCGTACCACAGCAGTTCCAGAAAATGATATTATTGAATGCGCTGTGCAATCATTGGGACTGAATGATCTGTATCCTTTTAAACCTGAAGAAAAGATCGTAGAATTTGCCGTTGGTCAAAAAACAGGTGATCTTATCGGCATGACCTCCGAAGGATTTGTGGATGAGCTATCCAGCAATTCCCCGGCGCCTGGTGGCGGTAGCGTTGCAGCGTTGGCGGGAAGCCTTGGTGCTGCTTTGGTATCCATGGTTGCAGCATTAACCCATGAGAAAAAAGGGTTTGAATCATTGAAGGATGAAATGGATTTACTTGGTAATAAAGCCCAACAGATAAAAGACAGGTTGGCGTTTCTAGTGGATGAAGATACACATGCGTTCAATGCCGTCATGGATGCGAACCGACTTGCCGGCAATACGGATGACGAAAAATCAGTGAAAAAGAAAGCGATCCTTAAAGCAAACAAATATGCCATCGATGTTCCGTTAGAAACAGCAGAATTGGCGTATCACGTGTTAGAATTGGCAGCCGAACTTGTGCAAAAAGGTAATCCAAATTCCGTTAGTGATGTCGGTGTGGCAAGTGAAACTGCTTTAGCGGCTGTGCGGGGCGGATGTATGAATGTGCTTATCAATTTACCAGGTGTGAAAGACAAGCGCTATAGAGACAGAAAAAAAGAAAAAGTGAATGAACTTCTGAAGGAAGCTGGTAAACTGGAACGAAAGATCTTTCGACAAACTATGAAAATCATCGATCAATAAATGCATATTAAACCCCTATCCCAAGACCTGCGAAATAAGATTGCTGCTGGTGAAGTTGTAGAACGACCAGCTTCTGTTGTAAAGGAACTGGTGGAAAACAGCCTGGATGCCGGAGCATCAGAGATCACCATTGTGATCAAAAAGGGCGGGCATCAATTGATCCAGGTTGTGGATAACGGCGGCGGGATCGCTCCTGATGACCTGCAGATGGCGGTCCATCGCTATACCACCAGCAAGATCGAAACTGTGGATGATCTTTTTAATATCAATTCATTGGGATTCAGAGGTGAGGCATTGGCCAGTATAGCGTCTGTTTCGGAAATGCAATTGGCGTCCTGCGCCAATGGTGATGGCGGATTTCGCATTAATGTGTACAATGGTGAAGCAGGAGAGATGGCTCCTTCAGAACCGATACCGGGTACACAGATCGATGTCCGAAACTTGTTCTATAATACACCCGCCAGAAAAAAATTCCTTAAATCTCACCGGGTGGAATTTCGTCAGATCGTGCAAATGGTCAAACGCTATGCCTTGGCGTATCCGGAAGTAGCAATAAAATTGATCCATGATGAAAAAGATATCCTAAATCTCCAGAGTGAAAGCCTCAAAGAGCGAATTGACAATGTATTGGATCCCACGTATAGCAGTAATGTACTTGAGGTTAATATTGTTAAAGGCGATTTTTCCGTCAGTGGATTTATCGGTAACCTGAATCTCGTTCGGTCCCGTCCAGGGGAACAGTACATTTTCCTAAATAGACGATTCATCAAGCATCGTTTGCTGAACAATGCGGTCTATAGTGCTTACCGATCCTTATTGAAACGCGGTGAATATCCGTTTTATGTATTGAACCTTGTCCAGCCGCCGGACCAAATTGATGTGAATGTCCATCCCATGAAGATCGAAGCGCGTTTCAAAGATGAATGGCGCTTGTATCACGTTTTAAAATCAGCGGTGGAGGAAGCCTTGGGCTCAATTTTAGAGACAATCCCGGATTTTAAAAAAGATTTAGATTTTTTTGCGGATTTCGATTCAGGTTCAATACAAGAGAAACTGTCCTTACCGAACGTTGAGACTACGATTCAGCAGAACTTGGCCAGGGCCAAAACTTATGTGGATACCATACCGGATAGGAAAGGCGCTGAAGAAGATGTTAGCAGCGGAAATATGTGGCAGATCCATGAAAAGTACATTGTATCACAAATCAACAGCGGACTGGTGATTATCGATCAGCATGTAGCTCATGAACGAGTACTCTATGAAGATGCCTTGACTGCATTTGAAACGAACCCATTAAGCGCACAAACGTTGTTATTCCCAGAGACTATGGAGTTTTCTGCAGATGATTATTCTGTATTATTGGAAATACTTCCCAGCCTTAATCAATTGGGTTTTCGTATGAAAGAATTTGGTAAAAATACAGTACTTATTGAAGCAATCCCTTCTGAAATGGGCTGGGGAAATGAAAAAACTGTCTTAAGAGAAATTATAGATTCATTCCTGGAGAATAAGAAAAAATACAGTTCCTGGCAGGAAGGGCTCGCAGCTTCGTATGCGTGTCATGCTGCAGTAAAAGCCGGTGATTCCTTAACGATTCAGGAAATGCAGGCGCTGGTTAATCGGTTATTTTCTACAGAGCATCCGTATTATTGTCCACACGGACGTCCCATTATTGTTCAGCTATCTTTGGAAGAGTTGGACAAACGGTTTGAACGGATATAGCTACAAGAAAAAAAACGATTTAGTTATGATTTCTTAATACTCTCGTATAGTTTAACGAATAAACTCAACGAGCAGCGTTAGCCGTCCGGTGGAGTAGGGGTTATACCGCTGTTCATTTCATGCGTATAACCCGTTTCTATACTCCAGATGTGCAACAAGGTGCCCACATATTGAGTTATACATTATTGAAAATTGTCATAACCTATTTTCTCAATACTCAATAGAGAATTTATATTATGATACTCATAAATTCATTACAATTATCATGTCTAATAATGGTTCAATATTAACTATCGTCGGCCCTACTGCGGTTGGGAAAACATCTGTCGCTATCAACGTCGCGCACAAAATTGGCGGGGAGATTATAGGGCTGGATTCCCGACAGATCTATAAAGGTATGACAATTGGAACCGCCCAACCATCTAAAAAAGAATTAGAGCAAATTCCTCATCATTTCATTTCGACCCGTGAACCCAATGAGACCATTTCAGCAGGCGAATATTCCCATCTGGTAAACAAGCAGATACAAGAAATAAGAAATAGAGATAAGGAGCCCATTATATGCGGAGGGGCAGGACTTTACCTGGAAGCATTAACAAAAGGGATCTTTGAAGGCAGTGTTGCGGACCTGGAGATACGTGAACGGCTCAATGCTGAATATGACCAGGATCCGAATGTATTAATGAAACGATTGACGGAGATCGATCCAGAATATGCGGTGATAGTTCACCCAAACAACAAAAAACGCTTGGTCCGTGCCTTGGAGATCTTTGAGATCACAGGAAAACCACCGTCAGACCACCATGCCAACCAATCTACTGATCTTCAGAACGACTTTTCTTTCTGCACTATTTTGTTATCCATGGACATGGAAAAGCTCGAACAGCGGATCAGGGAGCGGACACAGAAAATGCTGGCCAACGGCTGGATCGAAGAAACAAAGGATTTACTGGAAAAATATTCTGTGAATGAAGCACACGCCTTGGATTCCATTGGTTACCGCCAGATATGCCAGCATTTAAATGGTGAATATTCATTGGCTGAAGTAGAGGATGAAATTGTTCTGCGCACACGGCAATACGCCAAACGCCAGCTGACGTGGTTCAGAAATCGGTCCAAAGCTATTGAAATTGATGTAGAAAAAAGCAACAATGTGAATAAATTAACTCAAGAGATCATTTCTATATGGAAAAGATCAAAAACTCATTAATTATTGATTATATGTAAAATGTGTTAAATTCACACTTGAATTGACCCTTTAAAACGCTCCAGTGAGGGCGAGAAGGGCAGTGAATGGACCTCCGTTCAGCGATGCCGCAAACGTGGAAAAGCAGCTGCCCGGGGGTTTTTTTATAGACAGGAGTTATAGTGGAAGCAAAACAAACATTGATCGAAGATGCTGCCAGCATCGGCCGGCAGGTCACGCGCATTGCCCATGAGATCGTGGAAAAGAACGGCGGTGCAAAAGAAGTGGTGCTAATCGGTATTCGCACTCGTGGTGAACCGATAGCTGAACGTGTGCAGGCATTGATAAAAGATCACACAAGTATTTTAGTAGAATTAGGCGCACTGGACATCACCTTTCACCGTGATGATTTTCGTGAGCGGCTGGTGGTGCCTCAAGTCGAGGGTACGCACATCGACTTTTCGCTGGACGATAAGTCTGTCGTTTTGGTGGATGATGTGCTTTATACCGGCCGGACAATTCGCTCAGCTATGGAAGCGCTCATGGCCTTTGGCCGGCCGAAAAAGATCCAATTGGCTGTTCTGGTGGACCGCGGTCATCGTGAAATGCCCATCAAAGCAGATTATGTGGGGAAGAATATTCCCACTAATGAGGGGGAACATGTTAATGTGCTGGTGAAAGAAATTGATGGTAAAGATGCTGTGGTTCTGATGACATATCGGGAGGATGCATGAGTTTGAAAAATAGACATCTATTGGGCTTGGAAGGGTATCCTGCCGAAGATATCCAGACTATTATTGATACAGCATTCACATTTCGGGAAGTCTTGGACCGTCCTATCAAAAAAGTACCTTCACTCCAGGGCCAAACCATCGTTAACCTTTTTTTTGAAAATTCTACCCGCACCCGCATCAGTTTTGAACTTGCCCAAAAGCGCTTGAGCGCTGATACGGTGAATTTTTCCGCATCGACATCCAGTTTGAAAAAAGGGGAAAGTTTCAAGGATACCGTTCAAAATATCGAAGCAATGAAGATTGATGCCTGTGTCATGCGCCATCCCACTCCGGGAGCGCCATTAAGATTGACAGAATATGTGGATGCTGTAGTCATTAACGCCGGTGACGGAACCCATGAACATCCCACACAAGCCATCCTGGATATGACCAGCCTTCAGGAGAAATTTGGACATATCAAAGGACTGAAGGTTGGCATCATCGGTGATATCTCCCACAGCCGAGTGGCGTTGAGCAATATTCACGGACTCATTACCATGGGCGCAAAAGTAACATTGTGCGGGCCGGCCACATTGATACCGCCGCATATTACAGATCTGGGTGTGAAAGTGAATCATAATATTGATGAAGTGATCGCATGGGCCGATGCCTTGAACGTGCTCCGTATCCAGATGGAGCGCATGGGTGTAAGTTTATTCCCTTCTGTTCGAGAATACCGCTCACTGTTTGGCATTACCACAGAACGCTTGGCTAAACATAAGAAAGAGGTAGTGATCATGCATCCCGGGCCGATGAATCGCGGTGTGGAAATTGAAAGCGCTGTAGCGGATGGCGATCAAGCCATAATTCTTGACCAAGTTTTAAATGGTGTTGCATCCAGAATGGCTATTTTATTCTTACTTTTAGGTGGTAAGGCCGAATCATGAAAATAAAAAAATTAGTGAAGAAAACACTCTTCAAAGGCGGGACGATCCTAGACCCCGTGAATGAAAAGTCGTTCAAGGGAGATGTGTTGATCGAAAATGGAAAGATCGCAGGTGTAGGAAAAGTCAGTGCGAAAAATGTAGATGTGATTGATTGTACAGGTTTGACGATTACCCATGGTTTTTGCGACCTTCACGTCCATTTCCGTGAACCAGGGCGGGAAGACAAAGAAACATTACAGTCTGGATCTAAGGCAGCCTTGGCTGGCGGATTTACACGTGTGTGTGTTATGCCCAATACAGATCCGCCAATAGATTCACCAGAATCAGTACGGTTCATAGCTGAAAAAGGAGCTGAATGCCCCATCCACATTCATCCCATTGGAGCAGCAACAAAAGGACAAAAGGGTAAGGAATTAACTGAAATGGGCGGCATGGCTGCTGAAGGGGCTGTGGCATTCAGTGATGACGGCCTGCCCGTAATGGATGGTGGAGTTATGCGGAGGGTACTAGAATACGGCGGCATGCTGGAAAAACCTGTCATCAATCATGCGGAAGATGTTTGCCTGAGAAGCGATGGTGTGATGAACGAAGGCAAAATGTCCACAAAATTGGGACTACCTGGTAACCCGGTTGAGGCAGAAGGGATCATGGTTCACCGTGATTTGGAATTAGCCAAACTGACTGGCGCCAAGATACATGTACCACACATGAGTACAAAACAATCTGTTGATCATGTAGCGGAAATGAAAAAACATTATGACAATGTAAGCGCAGAAGTAGCGCCCCATCATCTATTTTTTACAGATAAGGACCTGTATACTTTTGATACACAATTAAAAGTAGCGCCGCCCATCCGCAGCAAAACGGATAAAAAAGCATTGATTGAGGGACTGAAGAATGGAACGATTGATTGTATTGCCACTGATCATGCTCCCCATACGATTGAGGAAAAAGAGACCACGTTTGATTTGGCTGCATTCGGTATGATCGGCCTGGAAAGTTGCCTGGGAGCAGTAATGAAGGTCCTGGTACAGGAAAAAGGCATTGATTTAATGACAGTTATAAAAGCACTAACGGTTAATCCCAGGGAAGTCATGGGCTTCAATACAAGCTTGTGTGCAGATAAAACACCAGCCGAAATAACTGTATTTGATGCAGGGGAAACGTGGGAATTCACGAAGAACAACATATATTCAAAATCCAGTAATTCTCCCTTTTTGGGAGAATCGCTGGTTGGCAAAGTAAAGTATACAGTAGTGAAGGGTTTTTTGACTTCTTTATAGTAATTGAAAACTTGTTGTCCTGTAAATAGTATTTGCGAGGATATTGTCTAAATCACTAATTTTCGAGGCTGTATACCTAATGATGTAACACATTATGATTACAAAAACAATAAAAGCATCAGAAATACAAAAAGACTGGTTTATCGTGGACGCCGAGGGCAAGGTCCTGGGTCGTTTTGCGAGTGAAGTTGCCCAGATCCTCCGTGGAAAACACAAACCCAATTTCAGTCCAAATATGGATATGGGGGACTGTGTCGTGGTGATCAACGCGGAAAAAGTAAAAGTGACCGGAAATAAGGAAAAGAATAAAACCTATTTTCGTCATTCAGGGTATCCAGGTGGTACCACATTCACAGATTTTGATCACATGCGCAGAACCTACCCTGAACGGATCATCGAAAATGCCGTAAAAGGAATGCTGCCTAAAAATAAACTGGGTCGCCAGATCATGAAACATCTACGGATCTATGCCGGCAGTGAACATCCCCATACCGCACAAGAACCAAAACAACTGGATATTTAATATGTCAAAAGTAGTATATCAAGGAACAGGACGCAGGAAAGCGTCCATCGCCAGGGTTAGCATTACTTCCGGCAAAGGCACTATTCAAATCAATGGCCAGGATTTTAAAGATTACCTCTGCCGTGAAACATTGGCTACTGTTGTCTCCCAACCTTTGGAGACGGTAGAGGCAACAAAAAATTATGATATTAAAGTAAATGTAAATGGTGGCGGACTCTCCGGACAGGCAGGAGCGATACGATTAGGTATTGCCAGGGCCTTAATAGTAGCAGACGGCGATCGCCGTTCTGCTTTGAAAGCTGCCGGTTTTTTAACACGGGATGCACGTAAAGTTGAACGAAAGAAATATGGTCAGCCAGGTGCCCGCAAACGCTTTCAATTTTCCAAACGGTAAGGATTATATGGCTGAAATTAACTTTAAGAATCTGATCAGCACAGGAGCTCATTTTGGGCATGTGACCCGCAAATGGCATCCGGAATATGCTCCATATATTCTAATGGAGAAAAATGGTATTCATATCATTAATTTGGATGAAACAATTCAAAAACTCAATAAAGCACTGGCCTTCACTAGTGAAATGGCCCAAAAGAATGGAGAATTCCTTTTTGTTGGAACCAAAAAACAAGCCCGGGACATCATCCAGCAGGAAGCAGATCGTTGTGGGATGTTTTATGTTGTCGAGCGCTGGCTGGGTGGTACACTTACAAATTTTTCAACAATCAAGAAAAGTATAAAACGCCTGCAGCAGCTGGAAAAAGAAGGGTCAAAAATTTATGAGGACCTGACTAAAAAAGAAGTGCAGATGCTTAACCGTGAGCGCATTAAGCTGGCGGACCAGCACCGTGGAATTAAAGATATGAAGCGCTTACCCGATGTGATTGTTGTCGTGGATGCCAATTATGAAATTACAGCTGTCCGGGAAGCACGCCTCTTGGAAATACCTGTCATTGGGATTGTGGATACAAATACAAATCCAAATTCGGTGGATTACCCCATCCCAGCCAATGATGATTCGATTCGGACAATTCAACTGATCATTGCTGCAGTTGCTGATGAAATTCGTGCCGCCGCTGATAAGGAAAGCGTCCGGGAAGAAGTCATAGCAAAGGAAGATAAGGAACAAACTGAAGAACAGGCAGACGTAGCTGAAGTAGTAGTAGATGCTGTTGCCGTTGAAGAAGAATTAAATGATCCTGTAGTTGAAGATGAACCGGCTGAAACCGGTTCAGCAAACGATGAATCTACGACTGAACAATCTGCAGAGGTTCCAGTTGAAGAAAATAATTCTGGAAAAGAAAATGAAGAAGAAACAGAAAAATTGGAGGAAGCAGAAGTAAAATGAGTATAAGTGCTCAAGTAGTTAAAGAATTGCGTGAAAAGACCGGTGCAGGTATGATGGACTGTAAAAAAGCACTGGTTGACTCAAAAGGCGATATGGAAAAAGCGGTGGAGTTTCTCCGTAAATCCGGTATTGCCAAAGCTGAAAAGAAAGGGAATAGAGAAGCGAAAGAAGGCATTGTTTATTCCTATATTCACCATGGCGGCCGTTTAGGTGTGTTGGTTGAGATAAACTGCGAAACAGATTTTGTTGCCAAGACTGACGGTTTCAAGAAATTGGCCCATAACGTAGCCATGCAGATCGCTGCCACAAACCCAATAGCCGTAGCACCTGAGGATGTTCCCGCTGAACTGCTGGAAAAGGAAAAAGAAATTTTCATTGCCCAGGCAAAAAAATCTGGAAAACCCGACAATATTATTGATACAATTGTTGACGGCAGGATTCAAAAATACTTCCAGGAGATATGTCTTGTTGAACAGCCGTTCATCAAAGATCCTGAAAAACACGTCGGTGACCTCATCACCGAAGCTGTCGCCACACTTGGCGAAAATATCACCATCGGCCGTTTTATCCGTTATGCCGTTGGCGAATCCATAATCAGCAGTAACGGCCAAGCTTAATTACAGCACATGACTAAACCGCTTTACCGGCGTGTTCTGCTGAAATTCAGCGGAGAGGCTTTAGCCGGGGAAAGTGGTTTTGGCATTGATCCTGCCAAAGCGCTCAACCTGGCCCGGGAGATAAAATCCGTCCATGATCTGGGGGTCAGCGTTGTGCTTGTTATTGGCGCCGGTAATATTTTTCGCGGTATGGAAGCTGCAGCCAAGGGAATGGACCGGGTCACAGGTGATTATCTTGGCATGTTAGCGACAGTCATGAATGCCATCAGTCTCCAGGATGCACTGGAACACAGTGGTATCGAAACACGCACTCTGTCTGCTATTACCGTTTCCCAGATAACAGAACCGTATATCCGTCGCCGGGCATTGCGACACTTGGATAAAGAACGTATTGTCATCGTTGCCGGGGGGACTGGAAATCCGTATTTTACCACCGATACAGCCGCTGTTTTACGTGCAACAGAACTCGGAGCAGAAGCTGTGGTTAAAGCCACCAAAGTGGACGGCGTTTTTGATAAAGACCCTGTAAAATACGATGATGCTGTTAAGTATGATACCATTTCATTCAAAGAAGTATTGCATAAAAATTTGCGTGTAATGGACCAGACAGCTTTCACCTTATGCAAGGAAAATAAATTACCGATACGGGTTTTGAATATGTACGAATCCGGTTCGATGGTTAAAATGCTGCAGGGTGAAAAAATAGGTACAGTAGTTACGGAATAATTATGATTAGAGATATTCATGATGATGCCAAGCACCGTATGGATCAGGCCGTGGAACATACACGGATGGAACTTGCCAAGGTGCGCACCGGCAGGGCCAACCCTGAATTGGTGGAAAACCTGACCATTGATTATTACGGTACGAAAACTCCCTTGAAGCAAATGTCAAATATTTCTGTACCTGAAGCACGATTGATCACGGTACAGCCATTTGATAAGTCAGTGATGCCTGATATAGAACGGGCTATTATGGAAGGTAATTTGGGTTTAACTCCCAATAATAACGGGGAAGTCATATTAATACCAATCCCGCCCCTTTCAGAAGAACGCCGGAGAGACCTCATCAAGGTTGTGCATAAATTGGTGGAAGACGGTCGTGTTTCCGTCCGCAATGTGCGTAAAGACGCGAATCATCATATAAAAATGGTCCAGGATGAAGGCCATATTTCAGAAGACGAGATTAAACGCGCTGAACAGGATATACAGGATCTAACAGATAAACATATTCAGCATTTAAATGATATGATGGAGCATAAGGAAAAAGAATTAATGGAATTCTGATCTATTTTTTGAAGAGATATAAAAAAAGCCCCGAGAAAATCTCGGGGCTTTTTTATTGGTTCAGGTTTTGATCAGTCACACTTTGAAAAACCGCAACTGGAGCAAGTTACACACCCGCTCTGGTGCTGGACAGTGCTGCCGCAATCTGGGCATGTCACAATATTTTTTATTGTATAATCAGCAACGGTTTTGTTTTCAGCTTCTGTTGCTGAAGCCATGGTGAACTGCACGTGCTGTTCATCACCGCCGTTTGATTCACGATGCTTTAGATAATCATCCAGTGCTTTGCCAATTGCGTCAGGTGTTGATAAAATTAACCGGCCGTCTTCCCATGTTGGGTTGGGACCGCTAATACCTTTCAGTTGCTTCACAATCGCATATGGATCAATACCGGAACGCAGAGCCAGGGAGATCAACCGGCTGATGGCTTCCGATTGGGCTGCTGCGTTACCGCCAGCTTTACCGATAGTTGTAAAAATTTCGCACAGCCCATTTTCATCTTCATTGATGGTAATATACAGCGAACCTTCACCTGTACGGATGCGCCGGGTTGCACCGGACGTCATCATGGGTCGTGATCGTGGTGCTTTTTTTGTTGCTACAGTTGCATCCTGGGGTGGTTCAGCAGTTGTTGGTTGCACTTCCTGTGTTGGTTGATTTACTGTTTCTGGCGGATTTACATCTTGCTGTTCTGTCAATAAAATACCCTCACGGCAGCCTTCACGATACACAGTGATGCCTTTCAGTCCTGCTTTGTAAGCTGCCATGTAGATATCAGCAATTTTTTCTACAGTTATATCAGCTGCTAAATTGACCGTGGAAGAAATGGAGCTGTCAATATACTTTTGGATAACGCCCTGCATCTTCACCCGGAAATAGGGATCAATATTATGAGCGGTCACAACATACTCTGGAAGATCCTCATCACCACTAAAGAGCTGGCCTATGACAGGGTGGTAAACCTTGTATTCATCAAAGGTTCGGCCGTACCCGTCATTTTGTTTAACACGGCGTTTGTAAGAAGTGGCAAAAATGGGTTCAACCCCGGATGTCACCCGGGAGACAATGGCGCCGCTGCCGGTTGGAGCAACGGTGGTCAGTGTTGAATTCCTGATTCCTTTTTCACGGATCTTATCCCGGACAGCCTTGGGCAAATTTTTCACGAATTTACTCTTGCTGTATCCTTTCCAGTCAAAATTGGGGAAAACACCTTTTTCTTCTGCCAGTTCAACACTGGTTTCATAGGCTGTATCACGGAAAATTTTCATAATCTGGTCTATAGTCTGCAGGGCATCTTCGCTGTCGTACTTAATGCCCATGCGCACAAGCATGTCACCCAATCCAAGGATCCCCAGGCCGACACGACGGTCATTGGTGGCATTGTTTTTCTGTACTTCCAGGGCATGGCGGTCCATATTGTAGTCCACAACATTATCTAAAAACCGTGTCCCGACAGCCACTGATTCCTTGAATTCATCGATCATGAAATTGCCATTTTCGTCTACAAACCGTTCCAGGTTTACGGCCCCCAGGTTGCAGCAGCCGCCATCGGGCAGGGGCTGTTCTGCGCAGGGATTCGTGGACACCAACGGGCTACAGTATTCAGCATTGTGAAAATCCTTCATTGTATCCCAGAATAGTAGCCCTGGCTCTGCGCTGGCATGGGCGTGTTTGATGATCCTGTCCCAGAGGTTCTTTGCCTTTATGGTTTTATATACTTTTCCGTCGTAGTGGAGGTCAAAATCCTTGTCATTTTCCACAGCGTCCATGAATTCATGGGTGAGCAATACTGAAATATTGGAATACTTGACCATATCAACGTTACCGGTTTTGATTTCCACAAATTTTTCAATATCGGGGTGGTCAATGCGCAGGGTTTGCATGTTGGCTCCCCGGCGTCCGTGCTGTGCAATCGTATTTGTATTTTCTGAAAAAAGGTTCATGAAACCCGTGGGCCCGCAAGACTCTCCGCCCGTTCCATGGATGGCATCGCCCGCAGGGCGCAGGGAAGAAAGGTCGTGTCCGCAGCCGCCACCGTATTTATAAGTGAGTGCTTCGTTGATGATGGTGTCGTAGATAGCCTTGATGGAATCTTCTTTTACTGCCATGACATAGCAATTATTGAGAGTGGTGGTTATATCTTCCCGTCCGGCGCCGTGCATGATCCGGCCTCCCGGGACAAATCTGAAATCCTCCAGGACAGAAAAGAATTTTTCTTCCCATTTTTCCTGGGCACGTTTGGTTTTTTCCACAGATGCCATGGCCACCGCCTGGCGCTTCCAGATCTGCCATGGGTGTGTTTCCCAGGGTGCCAGGTACTTGTTCTTAAGCACATCTGCACCGAGAGTGTCTGCGGTGTAATAATTTTCTATACGGTAATTTTCCGGTACTGCTTCATCCTCCAACTGACCATTGGTCTCCTGTTGTATTTCTAGGACGGTGTCCAGTATTTCCGGCGTAATTTCTTTTTGACCCTTTAGTGGTTGGGTCAAGTCTAGTTCCATTGCTTCAGCCATTTGCTTTTCCTAATAAGGTATGTGGTTTAACAAATCTAATTGAAAAAAACAGGCTAGCAGGCAAAAAGTGAATAAGTCACTTGGGTTGGCATAACAAATATATTCTTGGTCATATTTACCGTCAAGAATAAAAGTGTAAAATGTTCATTTATCGTCGAGAAATATTTTAAAAGTTGGACCTTTCCACAATTTATCCACAACTATCCTCGGTAAAATGAACTTTTCAGCGTTTGCTGACAGTGTTGATTTTCACTGCAAATAAACACTGTCTCGACGAGAAAACTGGATATTTAAACCATTTTTGGATTGGGTACGTAAAAATGGGTACGTTGAGCTGTATTCTAACTTTGGCTTTTTATCTAAAAAATCATAGATTTCCGTCGACAAAACAAGTCATTTGCGGGCGTCGTATAATGGTTATTACCGTAGCTTCCCAAGCTACTGACGTGAGTTCGATTCTCATCGCCCGCTCCAATTATTAGCAAGCATTAAAAGTATGCGTGAGTTCCCTGCCCGCTCCCGACTAGCGGGAGGGCAGGCGGGGATTCTCATCGCCCGCTCTCTAGTTCACACGCTGAACTAACCTATCTGCCATCGTAATTTCCGCCCCTCATGAAGATCATATCAGTAGCAAGAAATAGCCTGGGCGCAGAGCTGGAACTCCAGCCCGGCGATACGGTGGAGGCCATCGACGGCTCCCGCGTGCGTGACATAATCGACTATCGGTTTAAAGTGTCCGATGAACAGATCCGTTTAAAGGTGCGACAAAACGATACGGTGGTGGAGTACGACCTGGAGAAAGATATTGATGATGAACTGGGGCTGGAGTTCGAGGATCTGCGCATCCGTAAGTGCGCTAACGACTGTGTTTTCTGCTTTGTGGATCAGAATCCCCAGGGCATGCGCGATGGAATGTATTTCCGCGACGGCGATTTCAGAATGTCCTTTCTCCACGGCCACTATATCACCATGTCCAATATGGGCTGGAAGGAACTGCAGCGGGTGGTGGACCAGCGCTTGTCGCCATTATATATATCAGTCCATGCTACAGACTTGGACAAGCGCCTGGAAATGTTCCTCTACAATAAGGATGACAATCTTTTATCCAAATTTGAATATTTAACAGAGAACGGTATTGAGCTTCATTCGCAAGTGGTATTATGTCCCACATGGAACGATGGCCACTGTTTAGAAAAAACCATTACTGATATTCATCAGTTTATCCCGCTGGCGAAAAGTTTGTCGATCGTGCCCGTGGGCCTGACCAAGCACCGCGAGGGGCTGCCTTATATACCGCCAGTGACAAAAGAATATGCAGCAGCGACAATTTCACTATACAATGATTTTGATAAACGATATCAGCATGATGACGGCAGTCGATTTGTGGTGTTGAGTGATGAATGGTACTTAACGGCCGGAAGAGATGTCCCTGACAGCGAACATTATAACAACCTGGATTTAGAAGAAAACGGTGTCGGACAAGTTCGAGCTTTCAAGGAATTGTGGGCAGGCGACCTGGATGTTGCCTTAAACAAAGAAACAAAGGTTACCATTGGGACAGGTATTCTTATAGCAGAAACATTTTCAGAATGGTTTATTCCCAAACTGAACGGCATTAAAAATCTAAAAGTTAATTATGTCCCCATAAAAAATGAATTTTACGGCAAGGATGAGGTCACTGTGACAGGGCTGCTGACCGCCCAGGATATCATTACGCAATTACAGGGAGTTGTGCTGGGTGATATGGTAATTTTTAGCGACCGTATTTTACATGATGAAGGCACACTGACCTTGGATGATCAAACGTTGGGCGCTATGAGCAGGGCCCTGGAGGTGCCGGTGGTTGTTGCTGGTGATTCCCCGGAAGAATTTTTTAACGCTATCAAATAATAATCATGTCTATTCCAGTTGTAGCAATTGTCGGCCGACCAAACGTAGGCAAATCCACATTTTTCAATCGTGTGCTGCGCAAGCGTAAAGCTATTGTTGACCCGCAGGAAGGGATCACCCGCGACCGTGTATATGGGGAAGCTGAATGGGGCGGCAAACGAATCAGCTTTATTGATACCGGCGGATTTATCCCTGAGGATGCAGACGTATTCAACGCAGCCGTACGTGAGCATGCGCAACTGGCCATATCCGAAGCGGATGCCGTGGTGCTCATGGTGGATGGCCGGGAAGATATTACCGCCAGTGATCAAGTCTTGACCCAGGCCGTCAGGGAAAGCGGCAAACCGCATGTTCTCATCGTCAACAAATGTGATACCATGAAACAGGATGAACAGATCAATGCGTTTTTTGAATTGGGGATCGAGGCTGTGCAACCCATGTCTGCTCTTTCCGGGCGGTTGACCGGTGATGTACTCGAGACCATTGCCGGTTTGCTGAATCTGGATGAATTGGAGACCGGTCAAGAAGAAAGCACAGACCTTCATCTGGCCATTGTGGGTATGCCGAATGTGGGAAAATCTTCATTAGTGAATGCCCTGCTGCAAAAAGAACAGACAATCGTGACGCCCATTGCCGGGACCACCCGTGACTCAATCGATACACGGTTAAAATGGTACGGGAAAGAAATCGTATTGATTGACACTGCGGGATTGCGTAAGAAAAGCAAAGTGCAGGACAACGTGGAATTTTACAGTACCGTCCGGACGAACCGGTCCATTGACCAATGTGATGTGGCCCTGGTGCTCATTGATGCAAAAAAGGGATTCGGCAACCAGGACCGCTCCATTGTGGACCAGGTTATCAAGGCAGGTAAGGGCCTTATTCTAATTGTGAATAAATGGGATTTGGTGGAAAAAGATACACATACCATGAAAGAGACTACAGAAAAAATACAGAAGCAATTTCCTTTGCTTGACCATTTCCCTATTTTATTTGTATCCGCCTTGACCAAACAGCGTGTTTCTGGTATTTTGAAAGAAGCCTTTAAGGTATATGATAATTATAATAATACTATCTCTACCAATGCCTTGAATAAATTTTTAGAAAGGGTCATTAAAACAAGGAGCGTCCCTGCAGAAAAAGGAAAACTGATCCGCATCAAATTCATCAAGCAGGTCAGTTCCGCACCGCCGCTGTTTGCCTGCTATGCCAATTATCCCAAATTGATCCCCATGCATTATAAGCGCTTCATGGAAAATCAACTCCGACAGGCCTTTAATTTTAAAGGTGTTCCGATCCGTTTTTCTTTCAGAAAATCGTAATTATCCTTTGGTTTGGATAAAAAAAGAAGCGGACACAACCAAACCAAGGAGGTAACAAGGAAGGAAGAAGGGATAATAAGTGTCCGCTTCCTGGATATAAATGCCAATAATATCAAAAAGTTTCCAATACTTCTGACGCAGCTATAAATTGATTCGTTAAAAATGAATTTGAAATATTTAATAACTTTATTCTGGCTCTTTACTGTTATTACCGGGCAATCGCTGCGGGTGGGATTTTGGAATGTGGAAAACCTGTTTGATTTGGAAGATGATCCCACCACCCGTGATGAAGAATTTGCCTTGGGTGGAAAAAAGAATGTCACCCAGGAAGTGTATGACCTAAAGCTCAAGAACTGTGCTTATGTCTTGGAAGACTTGAATGCAGATGTGCTGGGCTTGTGTGAAGTGGAAAATCATTTTGTGTTGGATGAACTCAATAGGGCTTACAGTGGCCGGAATTATGAGATAATTCACTATGATTCACCTGATAGTCGAGGTATCGATAATGCACTGCTGTATGATGCATCTCTGTTCAAAGTCACTGAAACCAAACCTATCAACAATACGCTGCCATCCGGAAAACCGACACGGGATATTCTATACGTTAAGGGTGAATACAAAGGGCAGAGCCTCCATATCTATGTGAACCACTGGCCGTCCAATTACGGAGGAAAAGAACAAGCGATTCCAAAACGGCGAGCAACAGCCAGGCTGCTGGCCAACGAAGTGGCAGATCTTTTATCCAATGATCCAGATGCCGAAATATTGCTTATAGGTGACTTCAATGAAGAACCCACAGATGAAAACGTGCGCATACTTAAATCTGTTGATATGACCAGCTTGATGGAACCGCTCATGGGTCAACCACAAGTGGGAACATATGTTTATAGAGGCAAGGATAATTTTCTGGACCAGATGATTATCAGTGCCGGCTTGCAGGATGACCAGGGACTAACAGCCGGGCCAGCAGCTATTCTGGATAAGCCGAAGTACCGGCAGCAGGAAGGTAAGTATGCCCATTACCCGTTTCGATTTTGGGCCGGGAATCATCTGCTGGGTGGGTATTCGGATCATCTGGCGGTTTTTGTGGAAATTTATGCCAAGTGAGTCTTGCGCAGGTAAACCTTATTGACTAATTTTGCCGGCGCTTTTTATAAAGAAAAATTAATGATCGCGGGGTAGAGCAGTCTGGTAGCTCGTCGGGCTCATAACCCGGAGGTCGCAAGTTCAAATCTTGCCCCCGCTACAAATAAAACCCGTCTTATTGACGGGTTTTATTTGTGGACTTAGGTCAGTCTCATAACCCGATGGGTTGGTTTACTTCGAATCTTCTGCCTCCTCTTCATCCGGCCTGTATTCTAATATATCTCCGGGCTGGCAGTCAAGTACAATGCAGATCTTTCATAAGTTGTGTAATGTTATAGTTGAAGATTTTATAATTTGTCATAACAAATAAGGAGTGAGGAATGTCAATATGGCGACTTTGATTTTGCGGGATACACACCGCGCGTTAGAAGAGAAAATGAAATCTCTTGATAATATAAAGAAAGAGACTTCAGTAAAGATTAGAGATGCAGCTAGTCATGGAGATCTTAAGGAAAATGCGGAATACCACGCTGCTAGGGAGGAGCAGAGTTTAATAGTACGTAAGATACAATTGCTGCAGACCCATTCGCCATTTAAGATCATCGAATATGGCGAAATCGAAACCGACGAGGTAGGATTTGGCAATAAGGTTACAATTCGTGAAGAGGGCAAAGATGAGGCCGAAGACTATTACCTATTAGGTCCCATCGAATTTGAGTTTGATCTTTATCCTTTGGTTGTAACCATACATTCACCTTTTGGCCAAGCCATAGTTGGGAAAAAGATTGATGAAGATTTTACGCTTGAAATCCGGGGTAAAGAGACGAAGTTCACAATTACTGCAATTGAAAAGATTTCTGCAGAATGATTATTTATTGAGTAAATCAAGCCCCACATTCGTGGAGTTTTTTGTTTTTCCACTTCTTTGTAAAAAAGCAGATACGATGGAAATATTAGCTAATGTCATCATCTGATACACCGCACCCGACAACAAACTTCTTGAAGAAAGTGTTCTCGGAAGTTCCTGGAACCTATGAACGAATAAACCACGTTCTGACACTGGGACTTGACATGCTGTGGCGTAGGAAGGCGGCAAGAATTGCCGCTGCAACAGGTGGAACCCACTGGGCAGATATGTGTACGGGTACCGGAGAGATGGCTTGCAATCTCAGCCGCCTTGCGGCAAGTGGAACTGTGATTCATGCGGTAGATTTCTCAATGCCCATGATAGCTGAAGCTATGAAAAAGCCGGAAGCACGGAACATTGACTTTGTTGTTTCAGATGTGAAAGCTCTACCGTTTCCGGATGAGAGTCTTGATCTCATCACTATTTCATTTGCAACACGCAACATCAATCTGAGCAGCGATATACTTACTCAGACTTTTGCCGAATTCTGTCGTGTCCTGAAACCAGGAGGGCGTTTCGTGAATCTGGAAACCAGCCAACCATCATCCTTACTGTTAAAAAGACTTTTCCGTTTCTATGTTAGATTGCTTGTGAAACTCGTGGGAGAGCTGATATCTGGTTCACACAGCGGCTACGCTTATCTGGCACACACAATCCCCCGCTTTTATCCACCGAAAGAATTGAGTGATATTATGTGCCGAGCGGGTTTCAAAAACGTTACATACAGGAAACTGTTATTCGGTGTAGCTGCGATTCACCAGGGAATGAAACCGTAAGATTTATAGGTATATGATTTAGGTTATTCCTGTTCTCCCTGTAGAGTGAGGACCAGTTTCCGGCCTCCGCCATGGTTCCGATGTTCACATAAATAAATTCCCTGCCATGTACCCAAGTTCAGTTTTCCGTTTGTAATGGGTATGCTAACTGAAGAACCTAAAATAGATGATTTCAAATGGGCCGGCATATCATCAGATCCCTCGAATGTATGTTGATAGTGGGGAGCATTTTCCTGCACCATTTGATTGAAATGGGATTCGAAATCCACCCTAACTGTAGGGTCAGCGTCTTCATTAATCGTCAATGATGCGGATGTGTGTTGGATGAAGACGTGGAGAAAACCCATTGAAATATCTTTTATTTCTGGGATGCCATCAAATATGTGGTCAGTAATGATATGAAATCCTCGTGGGAATGGGGGGAGAGTGATCTGTATTTGCTGCCACATATTATAGTTTTTTCTCCATACAAATGCGTGTTTCTGCTTCTGGAATTTTGGGAATTTCTTTAGTGATAACAAACCCTCTTTTTGACGAAAACACAATCATGGCTTCATGTTTTTTGCGTGTTTTCAATTTTATGGAATTGTATCCATTTTCACTCGCCCATTTTTCCTGGTAATCAGCCAATTTTTCTGCCACACCTTGTTTTCTGAATTTTGGTAAAACACCTCCCATCCAGCTGTAAAATGAACTATCATTGTCTCGTTCATATCCTATCTTAAACCCCACTGGTTTTTCTTGAATTTCAGCAGTCAAAATAAGATGCTTCACATTAAGTCGTTTTTGATACTCATCAAATTGGTAAGGATTTTCAAACTCCGGTATTTGTTTTGAAACAGTAAAAGCTTCATCCAGTTGATTCTCTCTAACATGTATCATTTTTCAATAGTGTAAGAATATAATAAATGAGCCATTTCATCCACAAAATACAGGTGAAATTCATTCTTGCTAATGCTACAGTAAACAAACCCTAATGAGGATTTTTTAAATAATGTGTATTTTGTTTTTTTAACATTTCGAGTTGATGAACCTCCACCTGAAATAATATAATGTACATTTTCATCTTTAAGAATTTGAAGATCATGATCGTGTCCAGCAAAGTAAACGAGTACATTATTTTTGTCAAAAATGGGTTTTAGTTTTTGGACTAAATTTTGATTTTCTCCGTGTTTTCCCCCTGTTCGAATAGGATGATGACCAATTACAATATTCCAGTTTGCAGTTGAATTTTGCAGTGTGCTGTCCAACCAAACATACTGTTTTTCATAACCCTTTGTCTCATTTTCTAGAGGTTGTGTATCTGTTATAATAAGCAATATTTCAACTGAATCTTCTGCAGTAATTGATTGGGTATAATACTTTGCCGGCATGTTCCACCACTCGCTATGTTTCGTGTATTCTATCTGTGCATCAACATTACCATAATGGTCATGATTACCCAGCGATGCGTACCAGGGAACGTGTAAGGAATGTTTACTGTAAACATTTTCAAAAGATTCTTGCCAATGCTTATCATGAATACTTCTTACGCCCCAATCATAAAAATTATCTCCCGTTGTTAAAACAAAATCTATCGGATTGAGATCTGCCGTAAACGCCATAGCATTCGCCACAGCTTGTTGTTTAACATTCCCTCGTCGACCCCAGTCGCCGATAACAATAAATCGGGTGCCGTCTGCGATTTCAAATGGTTCGGGAGGAATAAAAACACTCGGCCGCTGACTACAAGCGCTTAATAATAAAATCAGTAATAATCTGGCTTTAAACATTTACCAAGGTAGATTATTTAAATCTGCATTTCCACCGGTGAGGATCATTCCTATTTTTTGACCCTTGAAGGGTTCGGGTTTCTCTAATAATCCTCCTAATACCACAGCGGAACTGGGTTCAATAATCATTTCAAGATTCTCATGAACTATTCTCATGGCTTTAATAATAGTGTCTTCGCTGACAGTGATGATTTCTTGAACATATGTATGAATGATGGGGAATGTTTTGTCGCCCAGCGATGTCAGGAGACCATCTGCCATGGTCTGTGGGTTAGTTTGTGGAATGATGTTTCCTGCAGTTAGGGATTGAAATGCATCATCAGCACCTTTTGGTTCAGTGCCAACAACAGTGATATTGGAATTCAGACCTTTTGATGCAATACATGTACCGGACATGAGACCGCCACCACCAATGGGAGCCATAATCACGTCAAGTTCCGGATGCTCCAATAGCAATTCTCTTGCTGCGGTTCCTTGTCCACAGATGATACGATTATCATTATACGGATGAATCATCACAGCTCCGGTTCTTGCCATGATTTTATCCAGCGTGGATTCCCTAGCATCGAGGGTCGGTTCACACAGAGTAATCTTGGCCCCATACTGAGCCACATTATTGATTTTGATATGAGGAGCATTCTTGGGCATGACCACATGAACAGGGATTCCTCTCAATGAACCAGCCAAAGAAAGTGCTGCTCCGTGGTTCCCAGACGAATGGGTAGCTACACCTTTGGCGGCTTCATCCTCACTCAAACTGAAAACAGCATTGCACGCCCCCCGGAATTTAAATGCACCTACTTTTTGAAGATTCTCACATTTGAAAAAGATATTAGCTTCAAACAGGTCATTAATATGTTCGCTTGAACAAACGGGTGTTCGTTCAACATATGGTGCAATTGTTTCAGCAGCCTTTTCAATATCAGCGAAAAAGGGGAAGACCATTTATGTTTTTCGTTCTTTTTTCCGAGCTGCAGGAAAAAGGATGTTATTTAAAATTAAGCGATATCCCGGCGAGTTTCTGTGCAGAGATAAATCTGTCGGCGGATCTCCAACAAAATGCTGGTAATCTTCCGGATCATGACCGCCGAGAAATGTATAGGTGCCTTTGCCAAAATTCCCATGGATATATTTCACTTGGGGCGTGGTGAGATCTTCACCCATGATAACAATATGATTTTTTATTCGGTCACGGTGGAAACCGGTGGTTTGCCCCATAAATCCCTTCACAACAGCAACATGATTTTGTGTCAGCATTGTTGGAACAGGATCGTACTTGGCTGAAAATTCGAACAAAGTAAAGTAATCTGCTTCTGCGCCACGGAGGACCGGATCATGACTCGGCGGATAATCAATATCGGAAAATTCGTAAATCATTGGATCGGGCATAATGGTAAAATCTGTGAACACCAATGATTTGGAGTAGTCTAGCTTATTCTGAACATTTGGATCAATAGGCGTTCCATCAAATACAGAATGAACAGCATCAATGCTTTCTGACGCTAATGCAATATCATATGAATCCGTTGCACTGCACATGGCAAAAAGAAATCCCCCTGTTCCTACATAGGCCTTAATAGCTCTGGCGACACCCTTTTTTTCTTCGTGGACCGTAGGAAAACTGTGTCGACTTGCCATGGCTTTGAATTCCTTTTGCTGTTGAAGATACCAAGGGGCAGAATGATAATTTCGATAAAATTTGCCGTATTGACCGGTGAAATCTTCATGGTGTAAGTGGAGCCAATCATAATTTTCCAGTTTGCCTTGAAAAACGTCTTCATCCCAAAGTGTCTCGTAGGGCACTTCTGCATACTCAAGTGCCAGAGTAACTGCATCATCCCAGGGCTGTTTATTTGGTGGAGTATATATAGCAATTTTTGGCGCTTTCTCCAATAGCACCACATCCATATTATTTTGCTCAATATGACCGTATATAGTCATGGTTTCTGACGCGTTAATCAACTCATAATTAATTCCGCGAATTCGGCATTCTTTTTCAATTGCGGGACTCGTATCCGTCATGAATGTTCCACCTCGAAAATTCAATAACCATTCAACATTGACATTATTTTCCAAGATCCAAAAAGCCAGCCCGTAGGCTTTTAAATGGTCACGCTGGCCCATATCCATTGGGATCAATATTTTCTGGCTGAAAACTATATTCACCAAAAAGAAATAGAGAACAATTCGTTTCATTAGCTTTCCAGGTTTGATTTTAGTTCACGGATATGTTGACGAACAGGTTCAACCAATAATGATTTGGGATGGTCTTGTAATAACTGTTCATAAAAACCGATAGCAGCTTCAATATCATGCTCGATGAATTCAGCAATCTCACCAGAGAGAACGAGGCCTTTATCCCCATCATCTGATTCATTTAGCCACAGTAATGTTTGTTTCAATTCTGTTGTTTGACCCAATTGCAGACGGCTGAATATTTCCCTGATGGCTCCCGTTGTTGAAATGGGTGAAGAGGGCTGATTCAATCGCATGTTTGCGAAAACAGTAACAGCTTCAGACAGTTTATTTTGCACTAATAATTTTTCCCCATTCAAATAGTGCTGAAGCGCTTCTTTGTCCACTTCATTTCCATCCGTTATATGAGTATGCAAAGTCGATTGCAATTCCATAAAGTCATTGAAATGTTTGTTATTGGGCAATAATCCCATGATATACGTATCGATCATATTTATTGAACTGTCTATTTCACCATTAAAAAGCGATGTAATTAATGTTTTAATCACGAATTGACTTTCGTTTTTTACTACTATCTTTTTTGGAAGCTGATCAATATATATTTTTGCTTCATCCATTTTCCCTTCTGATATTAATAGATCAATTAAGCTTGAATGAATCTTGAAAGCAAGTTTTTGATCAGGTTTGGATGCCAGCGCTGTGTTGTATGCTAGTCGTGCTCCATCTAAATCCTGTAACACATTGAATTGAATTTCGCCCAATCTATAGTGCGCTTTTGGGGAAAAGGATGTTTCTTCCAGTTCGTTTAGAATGGTGTTATACAAAATGACGGCCTGTTCCAAAGATGTGTTGGAAAAACGATTTGCTTCATAAAACCCACTGGAAAAAAATACATTATTAATGCTGCTAAGAATTAATGATTTACTTATCTGGTGGGGTAAAATCTGGTCTTCATAAACCTGTCCAAGACCCAATAACACTTTCCCTAATTCTTTTGTATTAATTTCTTTGGGGTTTTTGCGGATTTCGTTCAATAAAATTTGATAGGTTTCAATAGCCAGGTCGTATTGTTTTTCTTTACGTAAATTTCCGGCAAACGTATTTAACCCTTTCCATCTTTTTTGCTTAACTCCTGTTATAGAAAACTGGTGTTTTAGAGATTCATCATATCTTCCCTCTTTGAAATAGAGTGCTGAAAGAAACGTGTTGATCATATCCTGCCATGTGTCAATATGAGCTAAAAGCTGCTGCTCTATAATAGGAAACGAATCATTATCATCACTCATTATCAATATTTTATCCAATATTATTTTATGTTGACGGGGATTGTGTTGGGCAAAAATTAGAAATTCATTTAAAGCTTTTTCGATACTTTGTCGAGATTGTAAATAATTCCCCATATCCAATGCCATGAAATCCGGATCGGCGAATTGTTTTCTACCAGTATAAATTAATTGAATCATTTTATCACCAAGTCCCATGCGGCTATAAGTATATATAAGCATGCGATATGCACTGGTATTTTGTCCATATTCTTGAATGAATTCATTCCAAACATATTCTGCCTGCTCATGATTATTACTTATATAAAATATTTCTCCCAATTCCACACGTTGCTGCAGGTCATGGGGAGAATGTTTTAACCATTGATTGGTCAATTCAGCTGCAGCCATGTAATTCCCCAGTCGTTTGTAAATATTTTTCAAACGAGTGTACACCTGCCTGTTCTTGGGCCTTGTTTCCAATATCAATTCATAAATTTTTTGTGCTTCATGCAGATCGCCTTTTCGTTCCATCAACAAGGCATTTTCCAACCCACTTTTACCTAATGATTGAACCTGAACCTGTGCAGTACAAATGGAAAGAAAAAGAATAATTGTTTTAATTCGCATTTGACGAATCCGATGGTGTTGAAAGGAAATTATTTTCACTAATTGCATTGAAATATCTGCGGATCATAGATTGATAATCCCGGGGATATCCGGCTTTCAGTGCGCGATTCATTGCTTCCAATGCAAGGCTGCGGCGCTGGCCCATGTCTGCAGGTAACCCAGCGGGTCCGCTGGTAAAAATTTCAGTTGCAGTTTCACTTTTGCGTTCTTCTTTTTCTCCACGTTGGGTCATGGATTTCTGACTATCCAGCATTCGGGATAAAATTCGCTGCTGCCGATCGACTGTTTTTTTAGACATTCTCCTGCGCTTCAAATCTTTTAACACTTCATCCATCTCTTGAGCAATCCCGCCCATGTCGCCAAGACCTTTTTCTCCGGATTGCTGCATTTCACTCATCATTTCCTGGAGAGATTTTCGAACTTGTTTTTGTTCTCGCAGAAGTTTTTGCAAAAGACCCTGTTGTGCAGCTGCTGCCATTTGTCCCATGGCCAACTGCATACTTTGATTATTAATTCCTTGTTGTTGTCCGGCCATATTTTGCATTTGTTCCAAAAATTGCTCATATCCGCTGGCCGAACCGGACGAACGCATTTGATTCATGGACTGATGGATTGACATAGCAGTCTCATTTAACGATTTCATGGCCTGTTGCTGGTTTTGAGCTGCACCGCGCCCGTTACGCTGGGCCAATGCTTTAATGGCTTCTTGCATCATAGCATTAGACATACCCATACCCCGACCAATTTCAGGCGTAACCGCAAACGTTTCCCGGGATAATTCCATGAGCTGCTCCATAATTTGATGTAATTGATCTTGTACGGTTTGCTGTTGTCCGGCCATTTGACCCAGCCGAGGAGAATTGGTTGGAATGGAGTTTGTTTCACTTTGAAGATATTCCTGGGTTTTTGAAAGATTAAGTATATCCCTCAACACCTGCTGGAATTTAGATGCCATTTCCCGAGTGGTTGCCGATTGAAAGCCTTGTTGTATATCCTGCATTTCACTTAATAGCTTCTGCAAATTTTCCAAGGCGGATGCACTGTATTCTGTCGCTTCATTCTCATTTTGTCTGCGTAATTGATTTACAGTCCGTTGTAGGTCAGAATACGTTTGATTCATGAGCGGATCTCGTTTCAGTTCAGAAAGTCGATCCGCTGATTCTTCATGAAATTTTTCTACAGCGTCGGCAGCATCTTCCATTTCATTTCGGATATTTGAAAATTCCTCCACTTGACGCTGTTCTTCTTCACTCAATTTTGAGAATGTAGATGGATCTGTTTCTTCATGTGTCTGATCAATACGATCGTGCAGTTTTTCCTGCTGTTCGGCTAATGTTTCCAAGCGAGTACGTAATTCATCTAACTTTTGTTCTGCTTTAATGCGCTCAAAAATATCGAGGAATTTGTCTAATTCCTGTTCCATATATTCCATATTATTCATTAACGATTCCAAGGCATCCTGCAATTTATTGGCATCCATTTCAGCCATCATTTCATCAATATTCTGAAGGTTTTTCATTAAGTCTTCTGAAAGCAATTCATCGATTAATTCTTGTAGGTGATTAAACTTTTCCAACAAGTCGGATGAAAAAAGTTCATGTTTATCTGCAGTCTCTTGCAATGTTTTTAATGCTTCGGAAATGTCCTCCATCTTTTTCATTTCTTCTCGAACGCTTTCAAGCATGTTTTGCAAATCCTGCTGCTGATCCCACGTCAATTCGTCCTGTTTTAAAATATCCAGTTCCAGCTGCTCCATATTTTCACGTATCGCTTCCAATTCCTCTTTCGAATACGTGATTTCGTCCAAAATAGATTCTTCTTCTGATTCAAAAGACGCAAATAGTTCAGCCAAACCGGGTAATCTGGCAATGAATTCTTTTGTTACTGTTTTTTTGGGGCCGGAGACTAAATCATTATCGGACAATTCAAAATGGTAATGAATTTCATCTTCCGGCATTAAGCTTAATTCCATTAATTGCCAAAAATGTATTATGTCCTGATTTACATTCATGGGATCATCAATGGGAATAGTGAAAAGTGAAAGTAAGGGATCTTCAGCGATGTAAGCGGGTCTGTGTATTTCATAAGCAACTTGTAGATTTGAAAAACCAAAATCATCTTCAATCTGTACATGCATTGCAATCGTTTGGTCACTCCCGAGTTCAATAATTTGTTCAGGTTGATGAACTGTAATATCCGGTAAAAGATCGTGAATAGCTGTAATGTGAAACGGAATTGGATTGCGGTTTGAAATCCCACGGATATCCTGAAGCTGAATTGCAAATTGTCCATCTTTATTAATAGTGAATTCCCCGGTAGCTTTCTTGCCAAAAATGTCCATTGGTATTTCTTCTTCATTGATGATCAAGTCGCCTTTTTTCAGAGGACGGTTACTTCGTAAAGCAACATAGACTTTGGACCCGATTAAGCCGCTGATATCGGCCTGGTTTCCTTTTTGAATAATGGGTTTTAACTGTGTATAACTTGGCGGTGTGAGGGTAATGGTTAAGTCTTCCATCACAGGTCGATCGGTAACTGAAATTGCATGAAACGGAGATGAAACTTCTCCCCATACATCCCAAAAATGTACGGCTGAATAATACGCACGATATTGATAATCTTGGGAAATGTCTTCAATAGTGTATGTGTATTTTCCTGCGCTGTCTATCTTTACAATTCTAACAGGTCGAGCAGAATCTCCTACGGCATAAGACTGAAGATCAATAAAGAGTGAATCCGGAGCCTCCCCAATAACAGTGAATTGAAGTTCTGCTGATTCACCGCCTAAAAGATTGATATTTCCTGATTGGTTTTGAATGGCAAATGGTTTTGGAACTGGAAAAACTGTTTGAGGATGAGACCAGCGAAAAACAGATTGAGCACTATTTTCCCAATTAATTGCGAAGGGAAACACACCTACCAATAATAAAATTAGTGAATATAATTTCCATTGTTTAGCTCGATTAGAATGAAATAAATCAGCCTCATCTATATTTTCAAGCTTTTTAGTGGTTTTTTTTACAAATGATGAACTCAATTGCTTGGATGTACTTTTATCCAAACCACGCTCCAATTGAAGAGCGTTAATGATTGTATCCTCTTTTGGAAATGCCAATCTTCCGGCGGCTCTTGCCAGTGTTGACCAGCGGTAGCGATGAATTTTGTTATTAACAGCAAGAATGTAAATAAATGCAAAACCGAAAATGATAACAATTACACCCAATAGGCCCAATTGCCAAATCCCGTAACGGATTTCTGGTGAGAAATAAAAAATGGTTTCCAAAGATATAGCAGTAATTACAAAAAGCAGTCCGATGGTATAGAAAATCCAAGCTGAAGTTTTAGCATCATTTACTAGAGCTGCCCGGCGGATGTGCTGGAGTTGTTTTTCGATTGATTGCATTATTGTGTCAGAGCAAAGTGAATAATATTGATCCCCATTTGTAGCGCTGCTTCACGAATTTCAAAAGGATCATTATGAACTTCCGCATCTTCCCAGCCATCTCCCAAATCACTTTCATATGTATAGAGGACAAGAATACGATCATCTTCAAAAAGTGCTAAAGCCTGAGGTGGTTTATTATCATGTTCGTGTACTTTGGGTAATCCGAAATCAAAATCAAATACTTGGTGAAAGACAGGATGGTCAAAGGGTAATGGAACAAGTTCCTTATCGGGGAAGACGCGTTTCATTTCTCTGCGAAACGATGGATCCATACCATAATTATCGTCAGCATGCAGAAATCCGCCACGTTGCAAAAATGTTCTTAATCGAATAATCTCCGCATCTTTAAAACGGACATTACCATGACCGGTCAAATATAAATATGGATATGAATAAAGATTTTCATCAGTCAATTTTATCCGGGCTTCTTTATCGGCGGCGATAATAGCTGTATGGGTTTGTAAATAATTTAGCAGGTTGGGTAAACTGCTGGGATTGCTGTACCAATCGCCGCCGCCGCCGTAATGCAGGCGGGCAATGGTAAAATTCTGTGCCATGATAGCCGTTGTAAGCGAGCTCAAAATGATTAAATGTTTTAATTTCATTTTATTAATGGTATTAGCTTTGTGTAATATAGTTCCTGTTATTTGAGTGGCGGGGAATTTACAAAGACTAACTGCCTTTACCATACTTCCAGTCACAAGATACTTGCTCAAAATGTATATAGGCATTATTTTGAACTATCATGCATCCGAGGTTCACACTATACATAATCATTTTTGCATCCTTTTGCCGTTTAACTGCAGCAGAAGCTGATTCTTCAAAATCCTACCTTTGGGGGTTAATTCAGTTTAGTTCCGAATCAGACATTGAATACGAACCGGGCTATAGGAAAGACCAATTTTTATATCGCCGTGAATTCCACGAACCTATAAAATTTTTACCTGCTGAAGTTCGTTATGGTGTATTTATTTATGGAGGAGGAGGAGCCGATGGCGACAAAATAAAATCCGACTGGATGAGATATGAAGATGCTGTGTCCCGTTTTGATGGAGGCAATTTAATTGCACGAACAGGTCACCAATTAGACATAGACTTTCTTAAAACAAATGTGTTTTATGCTCTTATAAGAGCCAGTTGGCTCGATATGCAAACGGGGTTGAATTTCCGTTATAGTAATTTGTTGATTCCCGGTGAAATTGACAGAATCGAATCCTGGGGAAGTATGAATCCGAACTGGGATCCGGGCAAAATGTATTTTGCTCCCCGTGTATTAAATTTTGGAATAAGTCATACCACAATGCTGCAATGGTATGAGCCTTGGTATATTGATTTAAGATATACGTGGGGGTATGCATATTCAAAATTTTATTTGGATTCAAATAAGGAATTTCTATCTACACCAACCGCTTTTGGGCCAAGTATGTCATTTTCCTTAGGCCCCAGATTTATTATTGGAGGCGGTAAGAAATCCAATAATTCTAAAAATAAACAAAATCGGTTTTCCTTTGGGATTGATTTACGCTACGCTTATACGAAATTTAATGATATTAATGATCCGGATGACATTACGCCAATTAAACAATTTCATTTGCAGGATTTTGGAATCCACTTCACGTTCTCCATATTTTATGGTGGAAGATTAACGATAGGAGATAAGGCAAAAAATTATTACTACCGCAAAGATTTTATTACAGCCCATGAACATTTTGAAACTTTTTTGAAAGATTTCCCGAATCATTCTAATCGTAAACGAGCAGAGGATTTTCTTGTTCTGTGCAAAGAAAAAATTCCAATTCAGCTTTATGAGGAAGGGATTGCATTCGAGAAAAAGGGAATGTTTTCAAAATCAATTTCAAGATATCTTGATGCGTATAAAAGAGCAGATAGCGATATACGGCAACTGATCCAGGATAAACTTGACCATATTGCAATTCTTGAAATTGAAAAGGCAGATTTATTATCGGCTCAAGGCAGAGCAGACGAAGCAGTGACTATGATGGAAAAGATCATACATTTTTCAACGGCCGCAAAAGATAAAATTCCATTATATAAAGCCCGGCATTTACTTCAACAAGGAGAAAAAGCATTAAGCTACGGTTTTTATAGCAAGTCATTAATGCTTTTGGATGAAGCATTGCAAAAAGATAGTCACTTGGAATTTGAAGTAAACACACTACGGTATCAAGTAGCTACACATCTGGTTGAAATGGCCAATAAAGTATCGGATCATTCTGAATTGCGATCCGCTATCCAAATGCTGGTTGATGCAAGTGAAATGGCAGGTGGTTTGGGTGAAAAAAATGAAAAAATACTCAATGAATTGTTAATCAAATTTAATGCTGACCAAGATCGAGAAATGACAGGTAGAATTGATCAACGGATGAATATAGTTCGACAACGTGCCATTGTAAAAGAATCTACTCCGCCATTAACTGTCGGAATGACCGTCCCTGATATTCAATCATTACTGGGTCATCCAAAAGAAATTATTGAAAAGAAAGATAATGATGGATCATCCATCCAAATGTGGATTTACCCTTTGGAGAAGGGTGGAGAAATGTATTTGTCTTTTAAAGATTATATTTTATTCAAGATCGAAAAAGACGCTTAAAGCAAATGAGCATTTTTGGTCACGAATGATATTTCATGGCCAATCACTTTAATAATGCCTGCTGCCGGAACAGCAAATAGCATACCCATAGGACCAATAAGTGTTCCGCCGATAAGCAGGGCAATCATAACCATAATGGGATGCAACCCAACACTTTCACCAACCAAAAGAGGTGTTATAAAATTGTTATCAACCTGCTGAACAATGATAAACATCAAAGCAACATCCAAGATGTAAAATGGTGAAGGAATGGCGTTAAACAGCATATGAGCTTGAGCTGCTTCATTTCCCAAATTATTCATTAACGCAACAGCAAAGGCAATGAGCATGCCAATAAAAGGACCTACCAATGGAATCAGATTTGCCAACCCGGCAATGATGCCGATAAAAATAACAAGTGTCAAATTTGCTCCAAAGAAATTTAGAATATATAATCCAATAATGGACATAATAGCCACACTTGTTGCCGCCAAAAGTTGACCTCTTAAATAATTTGAAACTTGCTGTTCAATATTATAAATAAGTCTGAGTCCCACCTCAAAATATTTATTGGGAATAAAACCCACCAGGGATTTTTTGAATTGATGATAATTCAATAACAGGATGATTGTGAAAATAATGACCATTATCATATTAAAAATAAAACTGCCTAATGCTCCCGCAAAAGTTAGCAATGTAGACATTACATTGCCCACGATCTCATTCAGCTTTGATGCCGCATCCACATCCTCCCCGCCGCCTTTTGCGAAATCCGGTAATTTTGCTTTTGTTTTATCAATGAAGCTGTTGAAATCATCCATGAATGATTCTGTTTCCAGCCGCTGGGAAAAACCTCCGGCCTGATCAGCCAGATTCGTAGCGAAGCTTCCTATAAAAATTGAAATGGCAGCAATTAATCCAACTGTAACGACTAAAACACTTAGTCCACGATTTCTAATTTTACGTTCTAAGGAGTCAACGCTGGAAAGCAAAACAGTAGTAAAAAGAAAAGCAAAAACAAGCATTAAAAGAACGGATGAGATATATGGCCATATAACATATAAAAACCCAATAGCAAGCAGTCCAACCATTAATCGATAAATAAGTTGGATATAATTTTTTTGTTTATCCATTAATTATCACTTTTTGGCAGGAGTTCATTTGTTTTACGCAAGCGTTCAGCCAATACGGCTCCGAGATTAGTCAAGATTTTGCTGCTCAAAGCAGGATTGCGTTCCATGAGCGAGAGTAAGTCCGGCCGGAAAAATCCCAATAAGGTAGACGGTGTGGTTGCAATGGCTCCGGCGGATCTTGGTTCAGTATCCAGGAGTGCAATTTCACCAAAGAAATCCCGATCATTTAATTCAGCAAGAATATTTTTGTCCCCGGTATTCTCCAGGTAAATTTCGACAGAGCCGGATATAATAATGAACATTCCTTCGGAAGGCGCCTTGTTTTTAAATACATGTTCTCCAGACTGGTACGTACGTTCGTGGGTGAGCTTTTCAATCTCATTCAGTTCTTTATCGCTTAGACCATCAAAGACAGGAACGTGCTTTAGGGCAGTGACTTTTTCACTTTCCTGCGAATTCCAGTTTTTAAATATATTTGACCAAAGTGGACTTTTCACATTTCTCTCCTGTGGGTTGAAAGGTCAAAAATAGACACCTTATAGAAGACTAGTCAAGAATACGTTCAATTTAAATGATATGAAATCCTTTGTATCAAGATTGATGAACTAGGTACTTTTAAAGTCTATGTTCAGGCAAATTACAATCATATTATTTCTAATAAGTCAGGTTATCTGGGCCCAATCAGATGATCGGGATTTCCAGAAAGAACTGAATTATCAATCAAAAGCAATTCAGGATCTGAAAAATGAAATAAAATCCACTCGCGGCAGACTAAGCTCTGAAGAAAACCGGGAAAAATCAGCTACTCGGACAATTGCAAATCTTGAAGAAGAAATTTCATTAGTGGAGCGATTAATTACCCAATTGAAAAAAGAAGAAAATTCAGCACGAGGTGAAATTAACAAATTGGAAAATGAAATCGCAGAAAATGAAATGGAATTAAAAGAATTAAGAATTCGATATGCAAATCGCGCCATCCATGTTTATAAAAAAGGATCATTATCTGACATTGATAAAGTGTTGAGTTCTACATCCTGGAGACAGGCTGTTTATCGTACAAAGTATCAGAAAATTATTTCCCAAATTGACCAACAGCAAAAGAAACAGATACGTTCATTGTTAGTAAATATTGGTAAAAAGAAATTGAATGTAGAAGCAATACTACGCAAAAGTATCAGTCTAAAAAAAGAGCGGGAAAAACAAATGGCAGATTTACGCGTGAAGCGAAAACAGAAAAAACGTGAACTGGAAAAAATTCGTAATAGTAAAACGGAATTGGCAAAATATATTACACAAAAAGAAGAAGGCGTAAAACAACTGGAAGAATTGATTGGCAAAATTAAGGATGATAAAGCCAAAGCGGAACGGGCAGAACGTATTCGCCGCCAGAGGGAAGCGTTAAAAACAAAATCCTTTGCGGCGCTTAAAGGCCAGTTATCCTGGCCGGCAAGTGGGAAAATAATCAGCAAATTTGGGAGAAAATGGAATCCAGAGCTTAAAACAACGACAAATAATACAGGGATTGATATTAAAGGAAAACCCGGCACACCGATTACTGCAGTGATGGGTGGAATTGTTACAACAATTACGTTTATCCGGGGCTATGGAAATATTATTATAGTTGATCATGGTAGTGATTTTTTCACGATATACAGCCATGTTACAAAAATCCAAACGAACGTGGATAGCGAAGTAAGAGCCGGTGATATTCTTGCATATATGGGAGATTCAGGATCTATAAATGGCTCTAAACTCCACTTTGAGATTTGGGGAAAAGACCAAAAACTTGATCCGGAAAAATGGTTGGTGAAAAAATAAAAGGTTTTTTACTCAGCAAAATAACCAAATAAATAAAAAACATGTTTAAAAGAAAAGCATTAGTGATCAAATTCGATGAATCAAAAAATGAAAATTAACCCGACACACTTTCAACCAGAAGTCTGGCAGCACATAACAAAAATACTTACGTCTAACCGTGTGGGTAGTGCATACTTGTTTAGTGGTCCGGAAGGGGCGGGAAAAGAAGCCATCGCTTTAGCCTTTTCTGCAGCATTGAATTGCCAGGGGAGTGAAATAGTTTGCGGAAAATGTTCATCCTGTATTCGCTTCGCCACGCTACAGCACGAGCATCTTCATGTGATAGTACCCTTACCTCGCAAAAAAACCAGTTTTGATAAAGATACTGATGTTTTAACTATAATAGGTAATGATAATGCTTCGTTATTGACAGACCTTTTGCAAAAAAAAGGTACAGACCTATTTCAAAAGATCAAACTTCCTCGGGCAAAAAGAATTCTGATTAATTCCATTCGTGAATTACGCAAAAAACTTTATCTTAAATCCGTAGATTATGGTTACAAGACTGTGTTGATTTTTGATGCCCATTATCTTTCAGATGGTGATGGTGCTTCTGCCAATGCATTGCTGAAAATTTTAGAGGAACCACCGGGAAAAACCGTTCTCATTTTAGTCACAGATCATAAATCTATGCTTTTATCCACAATCCAATCCCGATGCCAGCAAATTGATTTTCCACCTCTCAACCAAAATATTGTAAGTGCATACTTGATAGAAAGAGGTATCGGTTCAAAGGAGTCTGAATTTTACGCCCATTTGTCTGATGGCAATATTCACAAGGCACGGTTTTTATCTGAAAGACCAATAGACGACATTCTGAAAATAATGAAAGACCAGATTGAATCAGTCGTGAATCCAAATGGAAATGACTGGAGGGCATATATAAATAATATGTCTAGAAAAGTGCGAAGCAATCCCGAAGAATTCAACTTTGAATTGTTTCTCTTACAAACCTGGTTTCAGCAATCATACCGATTACGTCAAAATATTGATGCACCATTAGCTCAAAATGGATTTGCAGAAGCACTGAAATTATTCTCAACTTCCTATCCTCATGCAAACCTTACAGCCGTTAATTCTGTAATAGAAACAACTATTGAATCTGTAAACAGAAATTTTTATATGCCTTTAACGCTCACAAATATGCTGTTAGATATTCAGCGCTATTTAAAAGGAAAAGCCTAAGGTGGCAGGAAAATTCTATATAACGACACCCATTTATTATGTGAATGACAAACCTCATATTGGTCATGCATATACAACCATTTTAGCAGATGTCCTTTCTCGATATCATCGTGCAGAAGGTGAGGATGTATTTTTTCTAACCGGCTTGGACGAACATGGTCAAAAGGTTCAACAGGCGGCTGAAGAAAGGGGTATTGACCCCAAAGACCATTGCGATGAAATGGCGCCACGATTTCTGGAACTTTGGGAGAAACTCCATATTTCCAATGATGATTTCATACGCACGACTGAAGACCGCCATGTAAAAGTCGTTCAGGATATTCTGCAAATTGTATATGATAATGGCGATATTTATGAAGATGAATATGAAGGACTTTATTCTGTGTCGGAGGAACGGTTCATTACGGAAAAAGAAGCAGAGTCAGGCGATTTCAGGGACATAAAAAAACTGAAGGAAAAAAACTATTTCTTCAAAATGTCATCCTACCAGCAAGGGTTGATTGATCATATAAATAATAATCCGGACTTTATTCAACCGGAACATCGGAAGAATGAAGTGTTGGGATTTTTACGCAATCCTCTCGGGGATTTATGTATTTCCCGGCCTAAATCCAGATTAAACTGGGGAATTGACTTGCCGTTTGATACTAATTACGTTACATATGTCTGGTTTGATGCACTTATTAATTATGTTACTGCCACAGGGTTTGGAGCAAATGATGATTCATATTCAAAATGGTGGCCGGCAGAGTATCATTTGATCGGTAAAGACATTTTAACGACCCATTGCGTGTATTGGCCTACGATGCTTCTGTCGGCAAAAATGCCTTTACCGAAATCCATTTTCGCCCACGGCTGGTGGTTAATGGGTGATTCGAAAATGAGTAAATCCTTGGGAAATGTGGTCAATCCACTTGATCTCATTGAAGAATATGGCGTGGACCCGGTACGCTATTATCTCATGCGGGAAATGGTTTTGGGGCAGGACGCCAATTTTACTATGGAATCATTTATCAGACGCTACAACAGCGATCTAGCTAATGATTTTGGTAATTTATTAAGCAGAGTAAGCAAACTTATAGAAAAGAATTTTGACAGCGTTGTTCCAAATCCCGGCGAAAATACAGATGCTGAAAATGTGATACAAAATGCAGCTGAAAAAGTCATCGCATCGATTCATACATTGATTGAAGGAATGAAAATCCATGATGCCTTGGAAGAAACGTTGCAGTTTATACGTGGAGTTAATAAATACATGGAACAGCAAGCTCCTTGGAAATTGGTAAAAGAGGATAAGACCGCTGCGGGCAGAGTTTTATATACAGCTGCGGAAGCGCTGCGAATCGGTACATTATTGTTAGAACCGGTCATGCCCCATAGGACTGAAATTGTATTAGAAACATTATCTGTTAAAGAAAGAGAATTGAATTGGGGCGGATTAAAAGCAGGAATAAAATTAAAACAACACCCACCATTGTTTCCTCGAATTGATGTGAAAAAAGAAAAAATAGAAGAGAAAGAGAAATTCATCAATTATGAAGACTTTGAAAAACTTGGATTAAAAACAGCTGAAATATTAACTGCTGAAAAAGTAGAGGGCGCTGATAAACTGTATAAACTTCAAATTAAAATGGGTAATGAAGAACAACAAATTGTTTCCGGAATAGCAGATCATTATACACCGGAAGAATTGATCGGTAAAATGGTTGTTGTCGTTTCAAATCTGGAACCGGCTACGATTCGCGGTGTGGAATCAAAAGGGATGCTTTTGGCAGCTTCAAGAAAAAAAGAACTGTCATTGATTATTGTGGATGGGAAGAAAGTAGAGTCAGGGAAAAAAGTTTATTAGTAAAGCTAATTTATATATTTACTTTGTAAGAAAATAAATGGAATTAATAGACACCCACTGCCACCTATTCTATGACGATCTGAAAAACGATTTAGATATTGTTTTAAATCGTGCGAATGAATTAGGTGTGAATCGCTTTATTTGCGTTGGGACAAATATGGAAGACTCCCGGGAATGTTTGGGATTAGCAGAAACGTATGAAAATATATATGCGTCTGTTGGTGTTCATCCTCATGATGCCAAGGATGCGCCGGAAGATTATCTTGATCAGATTGCAGATTTAATTACCTTTCCTAAAATGATAGCATTGGGTGAAATAGGACTGGATTATTTCCGCAATATCTCTGAACCGGATATTCAGCAAAATGTTTTTCGTGAACAATTGGCTTTAGCGCAACGCTTACAAAAACCGGTTATTTTTCATAACAGAGATGCGGATGCAGATGTGCTCAAAATTTTGTCTGAATTTCCGGATGTAACAGGAGTTGCCCATTGTTTTTCAAGCGATCTCAAAACAGCTAAAACGTTCATAGATCTGGGTTTTTATATTTCCTTCTCCGGAAATCTCACATACAAAAACAGCCATTTGCCTGATGTAGCAAAAGAGCTCCCATTGGAAAAATTACTTGTGGAAACTGATTCACCCTATTTGAGCCCAGTTCCCTATAGAGGAAAGCCAAATGAACCGGGCCGCACCCGTTTTGTGGCGGAAAAACTGGCTGAAATTCATGGAGTCACTTTAGAAATCATTGCTGAAAAAACCACAACAAATGCCGAATCTTTATTCAGTTTGTAAAACTTTGTGACCTCTATGGTTAAAAAAACTCAACATACATTCAGAAAAAAATGGGGTCAGAATTTTCTAACTGATACCAATCTCTTGCGAAAAATAGTAAGAACGATTGATCCTAAACCAGATGATTCGGTTTTAGAAATTGGTCCCGGTGAAGGCGCATTAACGGAAATAATATTGCCATTAGTAAACCATCTGGCTGCTATCGAAATCGATCCCAAATTGATTGAATATTTAAATAATCGGGAAGATCTTCGGGATTGTCATTTTATCCACAAAGATGTATTATTGCAGGAGTTGAGCAAATTACCCATCCCTGCACCCATAAAGATAATCGGTAATATTCCTTATAACATCACATCTCCCATTCTATTTTGGCTGATTGAACAACGATCCAAATGGAATGAAGCCTATTTCATGGTACAAAAAGAAATGGCAGATAGGCTCACAGGTGAAGTTGGAACAAAGGCATATGGCCGCTTAACAGTGATGATTGGTGCATTTTTGAATGTTGAAACGTGTTTTACAATTCCTCCCGATGTTTTCATTCCTAAACCAAAGGTAAAATCAGCCATAATTAAGCTGGTTAAACTGCATGATCCTTTAGTCAAAGATATACATTTTGATCGATTTGAAAAGATAGTCGCATCAGCATTTTCACGACGCAGGAAAATGTTGCGGAATACTCTTTCAGGCTTCGGAATTTCTGAAGAATTAAAAGAAAAATTCGATTTTACCCGCCGCCCGGAAACACTCACAATTTCTGAATTTTCAGAGCTTGCAAAGTAATTTAAAAAAAACTGAACTCTATGTCTTGAGAAAACAGTATAATTACTGTAAATTACCCTACTTGTCTCGAAACGATTTATAGAGGAAAACTATGGCAAAAGCTGCAAGAACAGTCAACGAATCCAACAGAAGCCTTAGTCGCTATCTGGAAGAAATTGGGAATTATGAACCCCTTCCACCGGCCAGGGAAGTTGAGTTGGCGCAGAAAATCCACAAGGATGACCAGATTGCATTAGAGGAGCTGGTTAAAGCAAATTTGCGTTTTGTTGTATCTGTTGCAAAAGATTATCAGGGTCAAGGCTTACCCTTAACAGATTTAATTAACGAAGGTAATTTAGGCCTGATTAAAGCCGCCGGGCGTTTTGATGAAACCCGTGGTTTTAAATTTATTTCTTACGCTGTTTGGTGGATTCGCCAATCCATTTTACAAGCGTTGGCGGAACATTCTCGAATTGTGCGTCTGCCGTTGAACCGTGTAGGTACTATCAGTAAAATTACCAAAACAGCTGAAAAGCTTGAAGCGGAGATTGAACGATCTCCCAATGAAGAAGAAATCGGCCGCCAGCTTGAAATGACTCCGGATGAAGTGATCGATGCCATGCGTATTTCACGCCGACATCATTCGCTGAATGCACCATTTCGTGATGGTGATAAAAATTCCCTGATCGATGTCATCAAGGATGAAAATCAGTCATCCCCGGATGAACCGTTGATGAATGATTCATTGAAAGATGAAATTCGTCAATCATTAGACACATTGAAAGAAAGGGAACGCCAAGTTATTAAAATGTATTTTGGTATAGAGCGCGACTATGCGTTAACACTGAATGAAATTGGCGAAGAATTCAATTTAACCCGTGAGCGTGTAAGGCAGATCAAAGAAAAAGCGATTCGTCGCCTGCGCCATCGTTCACGTAGTAAAACATTACGAACATATTTAGGATAATTAGAAGGAGGTGAGTGTACATGGTCGAAGTGACCGTTAGAGATGGTGAACCGCTGGAAAAAGCGTTACGCCGTTTCAAAAAGAAATGGGAGCGCGCAGGTATTTTGCGGGATGTAAAAAAGAGAGCTTTTTACGAAAAACCCAGTGATACCAAGCGTATTTCCCGTAAGAAAGCACTGCGACGTATGGCTCGAATACGCCGTATTTCTCAATACTAAAACACTCTCTGAATAGACATAAAAGGCTCGGGATTTTTCTTGAGCCTTTTTTTGTTACTTTATAAATATTTGTATTTGAATTCTGTAATTTATCCTATGATATTACGCAATATGTCCAGAGTTAGACGTGCATCACCCAGATGCAATTCTGATAAAAAACAAGAATTTAAAGGCTGGAGATTTTCTAGATTATGTAATAGGGTTTTCAAATCATTTTATAAAATAATTGTAATCTCAATTTTAATATTAAATAATTATTTCGGATATCTTTTTGCTATGGAGCAATCACAAAATAACGTTGAAAAGTCAACTTTGAACCCAATTAACTCTGAATTATTAGATATATATACCGGGACAAAAGAACAAAATAATGCATTATTAAAGGTTAATGGATTTGAAGGAAATTCTATCGTGGATGCGTTAAAAGTAATCGGAGCTGAAAGTGATTTTGAATCAAGGAAAAAATTATACAAAAAAACGTTTACCAAGTTTGTAGATATATCAAATAAGCCCAAAAATGATTTGGTAGACCAAGATAGTAGTTTGCAGCAAATAGGCTATCTGTACATTAATTCAAATTTTAAAGACCTTCCGGTTTTTATCAATAAAAATTATGTGGGAACAACACCGTTTGAAAATCCATTTAGGTTAGAGTTCGGATTGTATAAAATTTGGTGCATTCCGCCCCTTACAGACACATTGCCAAAAGGAAAAACATTGGTTCATGATGGGAACATCATTTCATTTGTAAAAATTGACAAGGATGTTCAATCACATTTTATAGATATATCAATAATATTTAAATAAAACCTTCTTGAGATTACTATGATTATCCGCAGCATTTCCGGCGTTCGGGGAACAACTCCCGAATTTACTTCTGAATCCGTTTCACGTTATGCCAAAGCCTTCCATGCCATGCAGCCCAAAGGTGTTTTTATGCTGGGCCGAGATACCCGTCCATCCGGGGAAGGATTTATAGATGACATTGCCCATGCACTCATTTCCGCTGGTAGAGATGTAATTAATTTGAATATAGTTCCAACTCCAACAGTGCAGTTCATGGTGGAAAATACCGATGCTGTAGGTGGAATAATCGTCACTGCCAGCCATAATCCGACTGAATGGAATGGACTAAAATTTGTACGGGAAGACGGCACATTTTTACGACCGGAAGAATGTGAAGAATTATTTTCAACTGTCGATGGTGAACTTCCTGATTTAGATCAAGAACAGGGATTACATATTCCAGATGTAAATGCCATTCAAAAACATATTATAAAGGTGGCAAATTTATCGTGCATCAAGCAAAATGACATTCGTAAACGAAAGTATAAAGTTGTTGTAGATGCAGTGAATGGCGCCGCGTTTGAAGCACTGCCTTACATGTTGGAATCTCTGGGATGTGATGTTATAAAAATTCACTGCGAAGATAATGGCAATTTTGTCCGTCCGCCTGAACCTCTTCCGGAAAATTTGACTGATTTGAGTATGGCAGTTGTTGATAATAATGCAGACATCGGCTTTGCATCAGACCCGGATGGGGATCGATTGGCAGTCATTTTAGAAAACGGACGTCCGGCCGGAGATGAGTATACTTTAGTCATGGCAGCAGATGGATATTTCCGGACGGAGGATAAATCGGAAGTAATCGTCACAAATTTGTCTACGACATTGGCATTGGAAAAGCTTGCTGAACGATATGGTTCAATTGTTCAACGATCAGCAGTTGGTGAAATTAATGTGGTTCAGAAAATGATTGAATTAAACTCCAATCTAGGAGGTGAAGGAAACGGCGGAGTAATACTGAAGGAAGCGCACTTGGGTCGGGATTCTCTTGTAGCGGCTGCTATGATTTTAAACCGTATGGCTATGACAGACGAGCCCATCAGCGTTATTTATGATGGTCTACCGCAATTTTCAATTGTGAAAGAAAGAGTTGAATTGGAGGGGATTGATAAAGAGGCTGTTTTTAATAAAGCGCGATCCATTTTTATTGATGCGAATATCAATGAAATAGACGGTGTCAAATTTACTTGGTCAGATCGCTGGATTCATTTGCGTTCTTCAAACACGGAACCCATAATGCGGATTTATGCAGAAGGTCCAACGAAAGCTGATGCCCAGGAATTGGTGGATCAGATCCGGTCTAAACTATAAATTTATTTATCTGAAAATAAATTAATTAAATCCACTACCCGGTTGGAATAACCCCATTCATTATCGTACCAGTTAAGGGTTTTTACAAATCGCTTATCTACAACCGCTGTAAAAGGTGCATCAAAAATCGATGAATGGGGATTACCGATAATATCTGAAGAAACAATGGGTGTATCTTCATATTGCAGGATGGAATTAAGGCGATCAGTCGCGCTTGCTTCTTTGACCGCTTGACGAATGTCATCGGCATTGACATCGGTTTTTAATTGAACATTCAAATCCACGATCGAACCGTCAGGGACAGGAACACGCATGGCAATGCCGTCCAGTTTACCTTTGAGTTCAGGCAAAACAACGCCTACAGCTCGAGCAGCTCCGGTCGTGGTGGGAATAATATTTTCTGCGGCCGCTCTGCTGCGCCGCCAGTCCGAATGAGGAACATCAGCTAATCGTTGATCATTGGTATAAGCGTGAATCGTATTGATAACGCCATATTCAATTCCGAAGGCATCATTTAAAACTTTCGCCATAGGCGCTAAACAGTTTGTTGTGCAGGAAGCATTCGATACAATTTTATGTTCAGATGTAAGACCATCTTCATTTACACCTATAACAAGAGTATAATCAATTTCATCTTTGGCTGGAACGGTAAGAATCACTTTTCCTGCGCCGGCGTCTAAATGGGATTGGAGTTGCTCGCGAGTTCTGAAAACACCCGTTGCTTCAATAACAACATCAACACCTAATTCAGACCAGGGCAGTGAAGCCGGATTACGCTCATTAAGCATTTTAACTGAATGGTTACTTGTTTTTAAAATCCCATTTTGTACAGTAACAGTATCTTTTAACCGTCCCATGACAGTATCATATTTTAACAGATAAGCCAATGCATCATCATTAGCCAAATCATTGATAGCTACAACTTGAAAATCATTTTGTCTATTCAGAATGCGGAATACTGTTCGACCGATACGACCAAATCCATTTAAAGCAATTCTCATGAGACTTCTTCCAAATCGTGATAGGATTTTGTCAGGTCTAATATTCGTTGGGAATAACCATAGCCATCATCATACCAGCAAATTGTTTTGAGCAGATTATCTGCAGCTATCATGGTTGCTTTTGAATCAAAAATCATGGAATGGCTATCACCAACTACATCACTGGAAACGATTGGGTCTTCTGTATAATCAATAATAGACGAAAGAGGTCCTTCTGAAATTGATTTCATGTGGGAATTCACTTCATCCATAGAAGGAAGTTTTTTCAAATGACATGTAAGATCAACGCATGATCCATCGGGGATAGGTACATTAAACGCAATACCTTCAACTTTGCCCTTAAATTGCGGAAGAATGGTTTCCACAAGTTCGGGAGACCGAGTCTGATTTGGTATAATATTTTCTACGGCAGAACGACTGCGACGCAAGTCTGAACGCACACTGTCTGCCAGGGGCTGATCTGATGTATAGGCATGGACAGTGGTCATCATGGCTTTCTCCAAGCCGTATTCTTTGTCCAAAATATCCAGCATTAGTGCCAATACCTGGGTGGTGGACGAAGAAGGGGAAACAATCTTGTCATCATTAGAAATATCTTTATCATTCAAGCCCATCACAACAATACGGTCAACGGAGTCTTCCGGCGGTGTTGTAACAATTACTTTTTTAGCGCCAGCCTCAAGATATTTTTCAAGAGATTCCCTGGGCCATATTTTACCAGTACAATCAATGATGATATCAGCACCAAGGGCATCCCAAGGCAATGAACCGGGTCCTGATCCGGGTAATAAGCGAACTTTTTGGTCACCAAAATGAATGTAATTGTCTTCGAGTACTGTTTCAGTTTCTATAGGTCCGTATACCGTATCATGTCCCAGTAAATAAAAGAGAGCTTCCGGTTCAGCCAAGTCGCTGATCCCGACAAAATTGAAACGCGGATCATCATAACCAAGGCGCAATAAATTGCGGCCGATACGGCCGAAACCGATAATACCTATATTCACTTTAGTATTCATATTCATAGTAAAAAATTACGCTATATTAAATATGTACAACGTACAAATTGTTATCGAAATAAAAAAAATATTCAAATATTATATGAATACGCAAGTCCTTGTTGATAAAGTCAAATGGATCATAAATTGATTTCTCTTATCAAAACTTTATAGTCTTACAACCGACGTAAATTCCCGATACTAAGCTAATGAAATAATTATGGAATCATTTATAAATAGAATAGATCAAGTGGGTGCCCAGGAAAGAGTCGCCAGACTATTTTCAAGAAGTATCAAAAAAAAATCTAAAATAAATGCCCTCAAAGCAGTTTTAAGCATGATTGATTTGACGACGCTTGAAGGGAAAGATTCTCCTGGCAAAGTTAAACAATTATGCTACAAAGCAGTCCATTTACACGATCAATTTCCGGATTTACCAACAGTTGCAGCTATTTGCGTTTACCCTACAATGGTGTCTATTGCGAAAAAATCACTTAATAATACGGATATTAATGTTGCTTCTGTGGCGACGGCTTTTCCATCGGGTATGACATCACTTGAGTATAAATTGAATGAAGTTCGAATGGTTGTTGCGGATGGAGCAGATGAAGTGGACATGGTCATTTCCAGAGGGAAATTTCTTCGGGGGGAATACAATTATGTAGCAGATGAAATAGCATTCGTAAAAGAAGCCTGTGGCAAAGCCCATTTAAAAGTTATTTTAGAAACAGGCGAATTGGTAACTCTGGATAATGTTCGTTTAGCCAGCGATATTGCAATGAAAGCAGGGGCTGATTTCATCAAAACATCCACAGGAAAAGTATCACCGGCGGCCACACCTTCCGTGGTACTTGTTATGTTAGAAGCCATTCGTGATTATTACAAGAAAACAGGCAAAAAAATCGGCATGAAACCTGCTGGCGGTATTAGCAAAGCAAAATTGGCAATTCAATATTTGGTAATGATTAAAGAAACATTGGGTCAGGATTGGCTCAATGCAGATTTATTTCGATTCGGCGCCAGTTCATTAGCAAATGATGTGTTGATGCAAATTGTTAAGCAGTCAACCGACGTGTATCAATCAGCAAATTATTTTTCTATTGATTAAGGGATTACAGGAATGAAAAATGACTTTAAACAATAAGATGAAAGCTGTGTTTATGACAGCATATGGTGATGCAAATTGCTTGGAAATTAGAGAAATTAAAAAACCAGTGATTGATGATAATGAAATTCTCGTAAAAGTTATTGCTTCATCTGTAAATCCCGTAGATTGGAAAGTTCGCAGAGGAGATGTTAAATTTATAACAGGTAGTAAACTCCCACGGCAACTTGGAGCGGACTATTCTGGCGTTGTCGAAAATACAGGGAAGCACGTAAAAAACTTTAATAGGGGGGATGAAGTTTTTGGTATGATAAACGCGTTTAACGGAAATACTTATTCAGAGTTTATTAGAGTTAGAGAGAATCAAATTGCTATAAAGCCAGATAACCTTAACTTCATTGAAGCTGCAACCATGCCCTTGGTAGGCTTAACGATTTATCAATTATTCTTTCAGATTACTAATCTCCCTGACGAAGCCAAAGTATTAATAAATGGTTGTTCAGGAGGACTTGGTCATATTGCAGTTCAGATAGCGAAAAATCTAAACTTTCATGTAACTGGAGTTTGTAGTGCAAAAAATGCATCGTATGCTAAGTCAATTGGAGTAGATTGTATTATTGACTACAATAAAGAAAACATATTGGCAAAAAAGAACACCTATGATCTATTTTTCGATGCTGTTGCTAATACCTCTTTCAAGGAAGCTAAACATACACTTAAATCAAATGGAGAATACGTATCATCAATACCTTCTTTTCAAAATTTGGTTTTGGCACCAATTTTTAACTTGATCTTACGTAAAAAAAATAAAAAATTGTGGGTAAAGCCAGATGCAGAAAATTTGAGATCATTATCTACTCTGATAGAAAACAAAATAGTGAAACCTACTATTGAAAAAGTCTATCCAATTGAAGATATAATAAATGCACATCGTCATAGTGAAACAGGCACTGTGGTCGGTAAAATAGCATTAACAATAAGGGAAGTAAATTGAAAAAAGATTGGTCATACAGTCCCGCTCCGGAAAGTGCAGATCATATTCAGATTAATAAGAAAAACGATCTTTTTATTGATGGGAAATTCATTCCATCGAAAAAGGGAAATTATTTTGAAACAATTAATCCTGCGAATGAAGAAAAATTGGCAGATGTAGCTGAAGCGGATCAATCGGATGTAGATAAAGCAGTCAAAGCGGCCAGAACTGCATACGATAAAGTCTGGTCCAAAATGGATCCTGCTGAACGGGGAAAATATATTTATCGCATTGCACGCTTGATCCAAGAACGTGCCAGAGAATTTTCTATCATTGAAACCATGGACGGCGGGAAACCTATTCGTGAGTCCAGAGATATTGATATTCCATTGGTATCGGCTCATTTCTTTTATTATGCAGGCTGGGCGGATAAACTGGAATATGCATTTCCCGGTAAAAAAGCAGTACCCGTCGGTGTAGCAGCGCAAATAATTCCTTGGAATTTCCCTTTATTAATGGCAGCGTGGAAAATCGCACCTGCATTGGCGACGGGGAACACAGTTATTTTAAAACCAGCTGAAACAACGCCCTTAACAGCCATGAAATTGGCCGAAATAATTCAAGAAGCAGATTTGCCGCCCGGCGTTGTAAACATTATTAATGGTGATGGAAAAACCGGTCAAGCCATGGTGGATCATCTGGACGTAAATAAAATTGCCTTCACCGGATCCACGGATGTTGGGAAAATGATTATGAAATCGGTGGCAGGTACGGGAAAAAAATACACGCTGGAACTGGGTGGAAAAGCAGCGAATATTATTTTCGAAGATGCAGCAATCGATCAGGCTGTTGAAGGAATCGTTAATGGTATCTTTTTTAATCAAGGTCACGTTTGTTGTGCCGGATCACGTTTATTTGTTCAGGAAAGTGTGGCTGAAACAGTCATTTCAAAATTGAAAGACAGAATGGAAACATTGATAGTTGGTGATCCTCTGGATAAAAACACAGATATCGGTGCCATCAATTCAAAAATGCAATTAGATAAAATAAAAATGTATGTAGATATTGGACAAAAAGAAGGCGGTTCAATCCATCAGTCATCATGTAGTTTACCTGAAAAAGGCTATTGGCATGCACCGACGATTTTTTCAGATGTAAGCCAATCTCATCGCATTGTGCAGGAAGAAATATTTGGACCGGTGTTGGCCATTCAAACATTTCGAACGGTGGATGAAGTCATCACCAAGGCGAACAATACGCCTTATGGACTTTCCGGCGGTGTGTGGACGGATAAAGGTGCGAAAATATTTCAAGTATCCAAAGCCATTCGTTCCGGTGTATTATGGGCAAATACATTTAACAAATTTGATCCAACATCACCTTTCGGTGGTTATAAAGAGAGCGGCATAGGTCGTGAAGGTGGATTAGAAGGATTAATGCCTTATGTTAGTTTGGTGTAATTATATAGAATACGCTAACTGTATTAGCGGTGCATTAACACGGTTAATGCAATCCAAAGTAAATTAATTGGAAAAAGTTATGAGTAAACGAGAAGATATTAAAAAAACATATAAACTCTATATTGGTGGAAAATTCCCTAGAACGGAATCGGGTCGTTATATCAAATGGACTGATCCCAAAACCGCAACCACAGTGAATATTTGCAGAGGTTCAAGAAAAGATTTTCGTAATGCTGTGGTTGCAGCCAGAGAAGCGTTGTGTGGATGGTCTTCGAAGACAGCATATAATCGTAGCCAAATTTTATATAGAATCGGAGAAATGCTAGAAGGCAGACGCAGTCAGTTTATGGATGAATTGGTTGTCCAGGGATCTACAAAAAAAGTAGCAGAAAAAGAAATCGATCAATCCATTGACAGATTAATATACTATGCGGGTTGGGCAGATAAATATCAACAAATATTCAGCCGAGTCAATCCCGTGGCATTGCCCTATTTCAATTTTTCTTATCCAGAACCGATGGGAGTGGTTTCAGCAGTTGCACCGAATGACTCGTCATTAATAGGGTTGGTCTCAATCATTGCACCCATTATTGCCGGTGGGAATACGGTTGTTGTATTAGCATCAGAAGAAAATCCGCTTTGTTCAATTACATTTGCAGAAGTACTCCATACGTCAGATATACCCGGTGGTGTGGTGAATATTTTAACAGGACACCGATCAGAATTAGTAGAACAATTTTCGTCTCATATGGATGTGAATGCAATCGTGTATTGCGGTAATAAACCAGAAGAAATAAAACTCATTCAGGAAAATGCGGCATTGAATGTGAAACGTCCAGTTGTTTATTCTGACGAAAATTGGTTCGATAAAAATACACAGGATCCATATCGTATTTTAAATACATTGGAGACCAAAACAACTTGGCACCCGATAGGTGTATGAGCAAGGCAGTCAAATATATTCAATCAAAGTTCCAAGGGATAAAACCAAAAGTTGGGATTATTCTGGGTTCCGGTTTAGGATCTTTCATGGATGTATTAGAAAACCCGCTTTCTTTTTCCTACGATGAATTAGATGGATTTCCAGACGCGAGCGTATCCGGTCATGAGGGAAAACTTCATTTAGGAAAAATTAATCATACTGAAATAGCCGTACTTCAAGGACGTGCTCATTATTACGAATCAGGTCAAGCTGATGCCATGAAAGTTCCCGTTCGTACTTTGGCCGGACTTGGGTGCAAATCGCTAATTTTGACAAACGCTGCCGGGAGTCTAATGGAAGCAGCCCAGCCGGGAAGCGTAATGGCAATAACAGATCATATCAATTTTACAGGTGTAAATCCATTGTTTGGCGAAAAGAGCAATAACCGTTTTGTAGATATGGCTGATGCGTACAATTCGGATATGCGTTCAAAATTTCATAAAATTGCAGATAATGAAAATATTAAACTCCATGAAGGTGTTTATATTTGGTTTTGCGGTCCCAGTTTTGAAACATCGGCAGAAATACGAGCAGCGAAAATGATAGGTGCCGATGCAGTGGGAATGTCCACGGTTCCGGAAGTAATATTAGCACGTCAAGCCGGGATGAAAGTAGCTGCCTTGTCTGTTATCACCAATATGGCTGCGGGAATGAGCGATGAAGTATTGAGTCATGAGCAAACCATGGCCAATGCTGAAAAAGGGATACAGGATCTGCAGGCGCTTCTCATTCGTTTTTTAGAATTATATTCATAAAATTCTCCTCCAACTCATAAATAAATAATAATAAAATTATATGACAGAACCGACAATCAAAAAAGGACAGGAATACGAATTAACTATTGAATCATTAGCGTACGGCGGAAAGGGAATTGCCAAAGTGGATGGCTTTGTTGTATTTGTTAAAAATGCTATTCCCGGACAAAAAGTTCGAGCGCTCATTTATCGCAAACGGAAGGGTTTTGCCGAAGCTCGGCCACTGGAGGTGTTAGAAGAATCATCTTGCAAGGTAGACCCTCCCTGTGAACATTTTGCATTTTGCGGCGGCTGCACATTTCAGCAATTGGATTATGCTGAACAGGTGAACCAGAAAAAACAGCAAGTTGAAGATTTATTCAGGCGCCAGGCCGGGATTGTTGACTTTACTGTGGATGATGTCATTGTTGCTAAAAAGCAATATCATTACCGAAATAAAATGGAATTTTCCTTTTCTAACCGCCGCTGGACATTACCTGATGAAGGCGATGATACAGAAAGAAGTTTTGCTTTAGGGCTTCATGTCCCGCGACGATATGATAAAATATTGAATATTAATGAATGTCACCTACATCCGGAATTGGGAAATGAAATTCTCAATGCAGTGAAAGAAAAAGCGCGGGAATTAAAACTCAAGCCTTATGATGTAAAAACCCATAATGGATTTCTCAGGCACTTGGTTATGCGTTTCGGACAAAATACTGGCGATATGATGGTGAACTTGGTCACTAGTTATGAAAACCCTGAATTAATTCAACCATTGGCTGATCATATCCATGAAACATTTCCCCAGGTCACGTCCATCATCAATAATATCAACACGAAGAAAGCGGATATTGCCTTTGGTGAATATGAAACAATTCTATACGGCTATCCAACTATAACGGAAAAAATGGGTGATCTTACATTTGAAATTTCTGCTAATTCCTTTTTTCAGACCAATACAAATCAAGGCGCGAAACTATACAAAACTGCATTGGATGGTGCTGAACTTACCGGAAAAGAAATTGTATATGATCTGTATTGCGGTACAGGATCTATTTCACTCTTTCTTGCACAAAAAGCGAAAGAAGTTCATGGTTTTGAACTCATTACATCTTCTGTTGAAGACGCCACTCGCAATGCAATCACAAATTTGATAACCAATGTGCGCTTCCATAAAGCTAATTTGGATTTCTTTTTCAAAAAAGAGTCAAAACGTAAAAAAGTGCCAAATCCTGATGTTATTATTGTAGATCCTCCTCGAGCCGGAATGCATAAAGATATGGTGAATTCTTTACCAAAATTTGGCGCGCAACGATTGGTATATGTTTCCTGTAATCCAACAACTCAAGCTCGAGATGTGGCATTGTTGATGGAAAACGGATATGAGCTCAAGAAACTCTCAATGGTAGATATGTTTCCCCATACACCACATATTGAGACTATTGCTGTTTTAGAAAAGAACTGATTCAACACTTATATTTTTGTCATATCAGACTTAAATTTTCAGCTATGCGTCGATGGTTTCGATTACTGATACGTAACAGTTTCTTCCAAGTAAGTATAGGTATCTTTATGGTTATGATCTTGGGAGGACTCATTTTGCGATCCCTGGAAACGGGAGCAATCACTGAAGGTGAAACTCCTTTTTGGTGGGCAATCGTTACCATGACAACGGTTGGTTATGGGGATTATGCACCGTCAACGTCTGAAGGCAGAATATTTGCTGTTTTGGTTATGTTTGCCGGCATTTCACTAACAGCTATGTTTACAGCTGTCATTTCGTCCATTTTTGTTGCTAAAAGAATTAGAGAGGATAAAGGTTTGGAAAAAGTAAATGTAAAAAATCACATCATTCTTTGCGGTTGGAATAGAAACGCAGATAAAATAATTGACTCTATTCAGTATTTATCAGAAGGACGCCGAAAGGATCTTGTTTTGATCAATGATTTAGATGAAGAGACTATCGCCCGCCTAAAGACACGCTATCGAGATATTCATCTGCATTTTGTAGCGGGCGATTATACAAGTGAGCAGATTCTTCAACGGGCATCGTTGGAAGATGCAGACACAATCATAATTATTCCCAGCGATGTGGATGCATCGATTCAAAATCCAGATGAAAAAACGATTCTGGCAACATTAACAATTAAGGGATTAGAACCCAATAAGCGATTGATTGCTTATCTGTACAGTCGAGATAACCTGACGCATATCAAACGGGCCAATGCCGATGAAGTGGTCATCAGTGATGATTTTGGTGCGTATATGCTGGCATCTCATGTTGTGGATCCAGGCATTCCTCAAATATTGAATCGCCTGCTGGACAATGTTTCTGAAAACC
>Ga0208406_1000026_pt1 | contig 58106 bp, 45 predicted proteins | sample ETNtaG_15_FD_185769 | JGI IMG/M metagenome (GOLD analysis project Ga0208406, IMG submission 185769) | Marine microbial and viral communities from oxygen minimum zone, Eastern Pacific Ocean - ETNP201302PF89A (SPAdes) (version 2) | ecosystem: Environmental > Aquatic > Marine > Oceanic ...
AATGTCCGCCATCTGCACAGCACACGCTCGGTCGTCACTTTGACGGATAAGCCTACCTTTATTTACTCGCGGGGCCGCGAGGCAGTTGCAGATTCCCTGAAGATTCTGCGAATGGCTCAGGGTCTGGACCAGCACGCCTTTGAAGACCAGGTGCACTGCTATACGGTGGTTAATGCCAACTCACCGCTGCAACTCGATGAACTGATGTGCGCGGGGGTCATCGACTTTGCCCGTGCCCGCCAGGCTATGATTCTGACCCCCTTTACCCTGGCCGGCGCCATGGCTCCGGTCACCCTGCCCGGCGCGCTGGCTCAGCAGAATGCTGAAGCCCTGGCAGGTATCGCTCTGGCGCAGATCGTTCAACCGGGTGCACCGGTGGTATACGGCGGTTTCACCAGTAACGTAGATATGAAATCCGGCGCACCAGCCTTTGGTACACCGGAATATGTCAAAGCCGCTTTCGCTTCCGGGCAACTGGCACGGCGTTATCGCCTGCCCTACCGTACGTCGAACGTCAATGCCTCCAATGCGCCTGATGCGCAATCAGCATACGAATCACAGATGTCCTGCTGGGGTGCGATCATGGGTGGGGGCAATATTCTGATGCATGGTGCCGGCTGGCTGGAGGGCGGCCTGACCGCCTCGTTGGAAAAATTCATTATCGATGTCGAGATGCTGCAGATGTTCGCGAGCCTGATGCAGCCTGTCGAGTGCAACGAGGATACGCTCGCCCTTTCAGCCTTCGATGAGATTGAACCCGGTGGCCACTTCTTCGGCACTCAACATACCCTGGCGCGCTATGAGACAGCCTTTTACACACCGATGCTTTCGGACTGGTCTAATTTTGAAACCTGGCAGGAGAACGGATCAGTGGATACCACCCACCGTGCCAACCGTATTGCCCGCGAGGCGCTGGCGAACTTCACACCCCCGCCTTTGGCCGATGATCGCCGTGCGGAAATTGACGAATTCATCGATAAACGCATTGCCCAGGGCGGGGCTAATCTGAGCGTATAAGCCTCTGGCACTTGCCTGTCAAACCCGCCATAGGCAGAGTCAGTTGGGTTACTTTTTATTATTGATGACTACTGTATGTCGACACTCGCAAAGCTGTACACCATCGCTCGTACACCGCTGGCACATGCACCCACGCCTATCGAGCCACTGCCCAACCTTGGCAAGTATCTTGGCTCTGGACGGCTATATGTAAAGCGAGATGACTGCACCGGCCTGGCACTCGGTGGCAACAAGGCGCGCCAACTTGAGTATTATTTTGGCGATGCACTCGAACAAAGCGCAGATACCATCCTGATCACCGGTGCCGTACAGTCAAATTTTGTTCGCATGGCAGCAGCCGGGGCGGCAAAACTCGGCCTCGCCTGTCACATCCAGCTAGAAGAGCGGGTGACCGATGCGGGCGCCGAATACCGAGAATCGGGCAATGTGCTGCTGGACCGAATTCTGGGCGCAGTGATGCATACCTACCCCAAGGGTGAAGACGAAGCCGGTGCCGACGCCAATCTGAGAGTGATCGCTGAGCAGTTGGGTGAGGCTGGCAAGAAACCTTACATCATCCCCCTTGCGCCGGGTCACCCGCCGCTTGGAGCTCTGGGCTATGTTCGCGCAGCGGTCGAGATTCTCGATCAACTGACCGATGCCCATTACCCGATAGATGAAATTGTGGTGGCCTCAGGGAGCGGCAATACCCATGCCGGATTACTTTTTGGTTTGCGGGCGCTTGACAGTGACATCACTGTGACTGGTGTGTGCGTACGCCGGGATCGCGAGGCCCAGCTCGCCCGGATCACAACGCGATGCCAGGAGATTGCTGCACTGCTCGAAACTGAATCCCCCGTCCAGAGGCAGGATATACAACTGACCGACGATACCTTTGCGCCAGGTTATGGCGAGATCAATGAGTCCACCCTTGAAGCGATCGACCTTTGCGCACGACTTGAAGGTTTATTGCTCGACCCGGTCTATACCGGCAAAGCCATGGCGGCATGTCTGAAACGGTTGCGTGAAACAGAAAAAAATCAATCAACCCTGTTCATGCACACCGGAGGTACCCCGGGTATTTTCGCTTACCGCGGACAACTTCAACCAGTAGATCGGCGGCAATCCCACGCCACCAACACCGACTAAGCTCATGCGAGACCCTGCTACCAGGTCGATCGGCCTGAATGTACTGCAAAACGTCATCGTCATCCCGCGACCCACTATAGGCGCCCGGCGGGCCCGGCACCGCCTGACAAAAAAGATAACCCGCACCCTCGCGACACCCCCAGAGGTGATGTCGTCAGTTAGCCTGAGGTTGGTTGGGGTCGCAGCACACCCCGATGGTTTGACCAATTTAATACCTTACCGTTGAAGCCCTGAATTACCACCTAAGAGCTGATCTGAATAATTTTTATATGGGTATACAGGTTTACGATGCAGGGGCGTACAATACACGCGACTTCTTCACGGAGGACACACAATGGACAATGAACTAAGCGCTCTGACAATCATTTTTACAGAGTTCTATTACTGGGTCACAGTAGTTTTGATGTTCCTGATTCATGTGGGCTTTTGTATGTATGAGGTTGGTGTATCAAGACACAAAAATCACCTGAACACGCTGATGAAAAACACCATGCTGATCCCGGTCGTGACAGTAACGTTTTTCTTCTTCGGATGGTGGATTTACTGGGGCTTTCCCAACGGACCGGGCATTATCGGGGGGCTGGTGCTTGAAGCGGATGGTTTTGGGGCCAACGAGTTAGCACTTCCCTGGGATCCCATCATGGCGGTCAACATGGGTGACCACATTATGATGGTGTTCTGGGCAGCCTTTTTGCTGTTCTCCTGGACAGCAGCCTCTATTGTTTCCGGTGCGGTTATCGAGCGCATCCGCTCCTCGGCGTTCGCCATCCTTGCTATCGCTATCGGCTCGGTCTTCTGGGTGATAGATGCATCGTGGGGCTGGCATTACGCCGGTTGGATGATCCAGGTGCTGGGCTATCACGATGCCTATGCTTCCGGTGTCATTCATGCAGTGGCCGGCGGCTTTGGTCTAGGTGTACTGGTCGTGCTGGGCCCGCGCATCGGCAAGTTCAACGCCGATGGTTCCAGTAACAATATCGGTCCGCGCAACCCCTGGATGGTGACCATCGGTTTGTTCCTGATATACACCGGTTTCTGGGGATTCTATGCCGCTTGCAATGTGCCCATCTATGATGCGGGTGGGGATTACGGCGGAGGGACTGCGTATTTCACAGCGACCAATATCTACCTGACGCCAACAACACTAAGCGGTATTACTGCCAACTTCCTGATGTCGCTTTCCGGCGGATTGCTGGCCGGTTATGTAGTCAGTAAGGGAGATCCGTTCTGGACTTACTCCTCTGGGCTCGCGGGGATTATTGCAGCGTCAGCTGGTAACGACCTGTACCATCCTTTGCAGTCGATGATCATTGCGGCGGCTGCAGTTCCCGTGATGTACAAGCTGCACTACTGGGTTGAGAACCGCTTCAAGATTGATGATGCTGTCGGTGCGGTTGCGGTCCACGGTTATGCCGGTGTGTTTGGCCTGGTAGTCTGTGGTTTCATGCTCTGGGGCTATCCTGCTTCGGCATACTACGAGGTTACAATCAACCCGATCGGCATGATCATCGGTGCGGTTATTATGTTTGGCGTTTTGGGTTTCCTCCCCGGCTGGATTATTGCGAAGATCCTGAACAGTGCAGGAAAATTGCGTATTCCCGAAGAGGTGGAACGCGCTGGTCTGGATATCGAGGCCATGGAAGCATCCAAAGCAGATTCAAACGCTGTCGCTGCTTTAGAGCGTTAACAGGAGAGAGTCAAAATGGCTACTATTGAAACATGGGCAACGGAGAAACTCTCCGAATATACGTCTATCTACCCTTTCGTCGGGACAGAATGGCTCTGGTTGATCGTGGCAGTCGTGTTCTGGCTCTGGTGGCACGTAAAAACCAGTGCCAAGGAGTCCGATGATTACGACAGGGTTCGAAGTCGGGGACTGAGTTCCTCAAGCCACGAAAGCCAACGGGCTGACTGGTAACCTACGGCAAGCACCCAACAGCGGGATGCTACTGCAAGGGCGCCTTTCGGGGCGCCCTTGTTTTTCCGGGAGGCTCGATATGATCCAAGCTCCAGAGAAAAAATCCCCGCCCCGGCGCATGGCTAATGTGCCGTTCCCTCCGGCTAAGTACGGGCTATGGCTGGCAATTACAATTATCGGAGTGATAGTCGCCCTGATGCTGACCGGCGTGGTGGTGGTCTAGCGTTAGTCGTCGACAGGCCCACTTTGCGGGTTATAGGAAGAATACACACCCTTTTTGACCCGGTCCATCAGTAGTTTGTCGCCAACTATAGGCTTCATCGCTGGCCGATTGCCTTGAGGACACCCTGAAACTCCTCGCCAGTACCGGCTATCCAGCCACTTTTTTCCTGATATACACTGCTCTGCTGAGCGCCTGGTAAATTACACCCTTGCCACCTTGCCAGGCGCAGTTCCTTGAGGCAATCAGTGAGTTTAGGTGCCAGTTACGCAGGCCAACCAACGGGGCTTGGGCCTTGTGCATAAGGGTGTGTGCTGGAATTTGGGATTTACCCCTCAAGTGATCTAGGATTTCCTTAATCACCTATGGGTCTTCGGCACAGGAAATTTATTCTTAAAGTATAAGAACTTAGTGCGAAATGAAAATAGTCAGAACAGATATGGAACTTGAGCTTCCTTTGGTTGATAAAACACTGATTGAGTGGGGGCACGACTTGGTTCTTCTTCCCGGTGGAATAAGTGAGGAAGGGCTCTGTAAAGAGCTGGAAGATTGTTTTCTTTTGCTAATGTGCTACACGCCCATTACGGAAAAGGTGATTAACTCCGCACCAGGACTCAAGGGGATAGTAAAGTACGGTGTCGGTATTGATGCAATTGATTTTCCTGCCGCTCACAAAAGGGGAATATCTGTTGTTAACATTCCTGAATATGCTGAAGAAACTGTTGCTGAAGGAGCGCTTGCATTACTTATTGCATTAGCAAAAAAACTTCCATCACTCCAAACGGTAATGAAAGAAGAGGGATGGGCTTGGCCTACATCTCAATGGCTTGGATCTGATATTGCAGGAAAAACAGTGGGAATTATCGGATGTGGGAAAATTGGTTCATCCATGGCCCGGATGGTTGGCGCTGGTTTTCGTGCAAATGTAATTGGATATGATCCTCATAAAAGCCAGAAAGAGTTATCTGAGAAAGGGATTACTAAGTATGATGATCTTCATTCTCTTTTAAATGATTCTGATTTTGTATCACTCCATGTTGCTCTTGACGATAATGCAAAACATCTCATTGGAAAAGATGAGTTTACCGAGATGAAGCCAAGTGCAATCCTTATAAATAGTGCTCGAGGCGCATTAGTTGATGAAGTGGCGCTGCTTGAAGCTCTTGAAACAAAACAGATCGCCGGTGCTGGACTGGATGTATTCTCTCAGGAACCTTTGAATCGAGTGGATCATCCTTTGAAAAAACTGTATGAAATGGAAAATGTTCTTCTTTTCCCTCACTTAACCTTTTATTCTCATGAGGCAATGGAGCGTCTGGAGAAAGAGACTCTGGAGCGGTGTAAAGAGATAATTGATGGAAGTGAGGTAACAATCAAATCGAAAGATTCACGACTTCAGGTGAAATAAGATTTTTGATAGCCCCCATTAACATCTGCTCACATGCCAGTTGTAACTACAAAAGTTGCGGGCGTGAAGGAAATTATTGCCTACGCTGCTAACGGCATCGCCGAAGGAGTGCTCCGGGTCACAGGCCAGAGGGTTTGCCCGGCGTACGGTTTCCGGGTACTACACGCATTTAAGACTGGGCAACTGGGTGCTACTAATTGCGGCATGATTAGCAACAGCAGCGATAGCGGCGTTACCACACCGTGCAAAATTCACGCACAGGTTAGAGCTAATAGTTCAACTAAAGCGAGGTTTTGCTCCTTTTGAGCTAGACACTTCGTCATCGTCACTTTGGCTCCACCGCACAACTCCTAATTATATTGCATACCCATTTCAATATACCCACAGGGGCAAACATCGGCACAAATGTGGCAGCCTACGCATTTACTATAATCAGTATCCACATAACGTCCCATCGCATGAACATCCTTTTTCACCCTGGAAATAGCATCTTCTGGGCAATAAATTACACATTGATCGCACTCGCTGCACAACCCGCAGGTCATACAGCGATTCGCCTCTTCAATCGCTTTCTCTTCAGTCAGCCCAGTGAATCTTTCTTCAAAATTATTAAGCACATTTTCAGAGCTTATGTCGAATTCCACTCGCCGAATCATTGGTTCTTTTTCAAAATAAGACAAAAATAATTTTTCGCTAGATGCGATTTCCGCATGCGAGCGATCTTCGTAATTATGTATAGCAAAGGCTGCTGAATCAGTACCCCATATTTCCTCATGATCATATTCCACTGGCTCTAGCTTGCGTTGGCGTAACTCGTCCAGTAAGCGGAAATGATGTGAATCAACCTTCGGGCGATGAGGTAGCGCCTGTTCCTGCAAGTAATAATCAATACCTTCTGCAGCGATCGAAGCGTGGCCGATTGCAGTCGTTAATAAATGTGGCTTAATGGCATCACCACCCACAAAATGCCCGGGCCTGTTAGCCACCTGAAATAACCGGTCTGCGTCCATCAATCCATGACCATTATCGAATTCTTCAATCCCGGTGTAATCACCAATTTGGCCGGTTGCACTGACGATCAGAGTGCATTCAATATCGAATTCTTTGCCCGACTTAACTTGCATCTCGCCTTTGTCGTCCCATTCGACTGGCACAACCCGCAATGCCACCGCCCTGCCTTCATCGTCTTTAACAACTTCCAGTGGAGCTAAACTGTCATGGATTTCCACGCCCTCTCGAACTACCGCATCAAGTTCATGTTGGGTTGCCGGTGCCCGAGAAATCGGCCGCCTGTATATCACCCAGACATCTCCACCCTGACGTTTGGCCACAGTAATTACATCGTGAACCGTGTGACCTAAGATCACGCTCTCTGGTTTATCTTTTGCTGTGGTGCTTTTTACATTACCGATGCGCCGCGCTACGGCCACTACGTCCATCGCTGTATCACCCGCGCCGATTACCAGGACCCTGCCATCTAGATATTTCAACCGCCCTTCATTGTAGGCTCTAAGGTACGACATACCATCAACACAATTGGGCGCATCACTGCCTGGAATAGATAAGGTGCGACCTGAATTGGCTCCAATACCCCAAAACACACAATCAAAATCACGCTCCAGTTCTTCCACCGAAACATCAGTTCCAACACGGGTGTTGAGTTTGACCTCAACCCCCATGTCAATAATTCTATTTATCTCGCCATCGAGAACCTCGCGTGGCGTGCGATAACCGGGTATCCCAAACACCATCATGCCGCCAAGTCGGTCATACGCATCAAAAATAGTGCAGGCATGGCCCTTCTGTCGCAAAAAAAACGCTGCCGATAAGCCGGCACACCCGCCACCTACAATAGCTACCTTCTTGCCGCTGTCGATCCCTGGTTTCGGGAAACTCAGTTTGTTTATTAAAGCCCAGTCGCCAACATATTGCTCAACGGCATTAATGCCGACGGTTTCCTCAACCTCATTGCGGTTACAGCCGTCCTGACATGGGGCGGGGCAGACACGCCCCATCACCGAAGGAAACGGATTAGATTTCACTAGACGGCGAAAAGCATACTCCTGCCATGAAGAATCCCCATCATGTCTGTCAAGGCCTCGCACTATTGATAACCAACCGCGGATATCGTGTCCGGATGGGCAACTGGCCTGACAGGGCGGAGTGCGGTGGACGTATGTAGGGCAAATATCGGATAAGCCATGGGATACAACATCTTTGTCGTATCTGCCCGGGCCTAATCCAGTTCCATCACCGTCGCCCTCATCGAAGCGTCGAAATGTTAGTTTCTCTTCCATTGTTGCCTACTTCACATCCATCTGGTAAAGGGTTATCTGTTGCCATCCTACCCAAATTTTCCATGCATAGGGCAAATAAACACCTTATTTGACCCGGTCCATCAGTAGTTTGACGGCAAGTGGGCAGTAAAGGCAAAGTGATGCTGTTCTATGATCCGCTAGAGAAGACCTTGCTCAGACCGGTGGCGTTTGTAGTGGAATCCAGTCGGAAACCTGCAGGTTTTCTGGCCACCGGCTTTTTGCATCATGCGCACTCCCCTGGCGTCCGGGAGTGGCCTATTAGGTTAACAAATTAGCGATTACAGCACTGCGTGGTTTTGCCTCGATTGATTTTTTGGGTATCGAAGCATCACTTTAGTCGCCGGGTGAAAATAAAACTGCGGCCGACGCTGATCAGAACCGATCCAGACGATATGGTGTGATATTTATGGGGCTGGGTTGATCGCAAACCATCGCCGCTGTCAGACGACCTGTCATCGGTGCCTGAGTCAGGCCAAGATGGCCATGACCAAACGCCGCAAATAGCCCAGCATGTCCTGGGACTGGGCCAATGCACGGCAACGAGTCAGGCGTTGACGGCCGTGAACCCATCCACTCACTCGTATCGGCGGCATTGAGGTCTGGCAGCATGCGCTGGGCCAGGTGCGCAATCACTTTTGCCCGGCGGTAATCAGGTCCGGCGTCCAGGCCTGCGAACTCTGCCATCCCGGCACAGCGCAGCCCCATCTCCATGGAACTCGCAGCGAATTTTCCATCACCATCCAGTACCGAATTATTTAAAGTGACTCCCGGACTGGCAAAGACCGTGTGATAGCCCCGTTCCGATTCCAGCGGAATGCGAACCCCCAGAGGCTTGAGCAGTCGGGCAGACCAGGCGCCGCTGGCCACCACGGTTCGGGGCGAACTGAACATGCCCTGGTCGGTACGAATATTAAATGTCCCGGATACATCCAGATTGAGTTCGCGCACCAGAGCTCGAGTAAACACAACGCCCTGACTTCGCGCTTTTTGTGCCAGCACCTGTCCCAGTCTGGCTGGATTCACTGAGCGTGCCTGTTGCCCAATCAACACGGCGGCCTGGTAATGCGGTGACAATGCCGGCTCTATTTCCCGCACTTGGTCGCCGCTGACAAATTCCAATGGCACGCCGCGCTCACGACGCAATGCCCACTGCGGCAATTCAGGATCAGCATGGCGACTATCCCGAAACACGTGGATGTAACTGGAGTCACGCACCAAGTCCTCATGATCCGTGCCGTGCAATAACCCGCGGTAAAGCTCTGGACAATCACGATTCAATGCCAGAATCGCATCGGCGATTCCACCAATGCGGGACGCCTGGGCACTGGCGAGAAAACGGACCAGCCACGGAAAAAGATGCGGAAGGTAAGCCCAGCGTAAAGCAACCGGCCCTTCCTTGGATAAAGTCCAACCCGGGATGTTCTTCCATTGCCCAGGTAGCGACTGCGGCACACACGACCACGGGGAAATCACCCCGGCGTTACCAGAGCTCGCGCCCTCCGCCGGCCCATCCCGATCGATAACTCGTACCGACTTTCCGCTGGCGGCCAGCTCCAGCGCACAACAGATACCGATAATGCCGGCACCGATAACCGTGATGCCGGAGCCGTGGGCCTCAGGCATTTCTGGAAACAACAGGCTTGGCGCCTCGCCAAGCCACCACCTGCTGAATCAGGACTGGCGCCACAAATACCAATGCAAAAAGATCGCTCTGCATTCCGGGCGCAACCAGCAGAACGCCGGCAAAGGCCATCGCCCAGCGGATGATCACCGGCATCCGTACCAGGAAGAACCCGGCAACCGAGGTTGCCACCATAAAGATACCAACCGCACAACTCAGCGTGGTGGAAAGAAAAGCACTCCAGGTGAAGTAATCCTCAATCACAATCAGCATCGCCGGAGAGTAGATAAACACCATGGGTACCATCAGTTTGGCGATACCCAGGGTAAACGCCGACACACCAGTTCGAAAAGGATTAGCACCCGCGATGCCCGCGGCAGCGTACGCCGACGCACAGACTGGTGGAGTAATCTCTGAGATGACTCCGTAATACAAAACAAAAAGATGTGATGCTAACGGTGGTACGCCGAGATTGGCCAGTGCTGGCTGAGCGACTGTAACAAGCATGATATAGAGCGCCGTCGTGGGCAAGCCAGCCCCCATCAGAATACAGGTAATCGCAATCAGTATTAAAGACACGAACAGGGTTAATCCCTCTACTGAAAAATCAACCAGCGGAATCCACGAAAAGGCAGAGTAAAGGTTCTCTCCAATCGCAAGTGCCCCGTTTGTGACCATAAAACCTAACCGAAAGCCCAATCCTGTGGAGTTGACGACACCAACTACAATGCCGATCGCGGCACAGACTGCGCCGACGGCCAGCGCGTAACGTACGCCAGTCACACAGCCATCGAGAATATCGCGCACGCCGATGCGATGCATCGGATTGACCAATCCCACCGCCAATGCAGTCGTGATGCCCCAGAAGGCCGCCATGTGCGGCGAATAGCCGCTAAACAATATATAAATCAGCGCTACCAGCGGCAAAGCTGTCGGCCATCCTCTTTTCAGCACCGCCAACAGTCGGGGGATCTCTTCCGCTGGCAATCCTTTGAGGCCCAATCGCTTGGCCTTGAAGTGCACAATCGACAGTACACCCACGTAATGCATGGCTGCCGGTACCATTGCTGCGATCACGATAGTGGTATAGGGCACCTCCAAAAACTCGGCCATCACAAAAGCTGCCGCGCCCATGATTGGTGGGGTAATCTGACCCCCAGCGCTGGAAGCGGCTTCAACCCCGCCGGCGAGGTGCCCGGGGTATCCCATGCGCTTCATATTAGGAATGGTCAGCGAGCCGGTCGAGACCGTATTGGCAATAGACGACCCCGAGATGGTGCCAAAAAATGCCGATGACACGACGCTGACTTTGGCCAGGCCGCCGGTATAGCGCCCTGCCATCACTGTTGCTACGTCTACAAAGAACTGTCCCAAACCCATACGCTGTGCAAGCACGCCGAACAGTACAAAATGAAACACCACGGTGGATACGATCCACAGTGTGACGCCATAGATACCCTCAGCCGGGAAATACATATTATTGATGTACTGCGCCCAGTTAATGCCAGGATGCTTCAGGATCATCAATGGCATGTACTGCCCAAACACAGCGTATGCTGTGAAAAGCAGAATAATGATCGGCACCACAAACCCCAGAGTACGGCGCACAGCCTCCAGCAGTACCGCGATAAGGACGGTACCGAAAACGACATCGATGAAAGCCGGGTCCCCCTGGCGCAGTACCTGTTCAGGTAGGAAAAACCGCCAGCCCAATAGCTCAAAATCAATCTCGTACCAGGTGATACCGACATAAAGCGATGACGAAACTCCAGCCAGGATCAGCAGCCAGTCCCAGATTGGGACATTGGAATAACGCCACCAGGTGTTTAGATGTAGTTCACGGGAATGACTTCGTTTAACCATCGGGTAACAGATAAATACCAGGATGATTACGCCCGACATATGAAAACCCATATGCCAGTAATCGACTGGAACACCGGTGCCTGCGGTTACATAGTGGTACGCAGCAAAAAGGACAGAAAAAAAGAAGGTGAACTTAATCAGCCACGGGCCAGCCACCCTGATGTGAAGCCCTGAGTCATACTTTTTCTCAAGCTCTTCGACCTGTTTAACATCCAATTGCGCCACGACATCCTCCCCTTAGTTGCTGGTCAACTCCAGCAAAAAACGGAGGCAGGCGCCCGCCTGCCTCCGTTCCTGATTACTGCAATATTAAAGTGATCAGTCGATCATGCCGATTTCTTTATAGTAACGCTCGGCACCGGGATGCAGGGGAATCAAAACACCCTTGAGCGCTGTCTCCACGCGAATGGCTTTACCTTTCGCATGACCCTTGTCCAGCAGTTTACGGGTGTTCTTATTCCACATCGCCTTGGTGATCTGATAGATCAACTCTTCAGGCTGATTAATCGATGTGACGAGTTGTCCGTTGACCGCCACTGTGGGCACATCGTAATCGATACTTTCATACACCCCAGCTGGGATATCTGAAGGCACATAGTAGGGAATAATGCCGTTGATCGCTTTGCGCTCGTCTTCGGAGAACTTGTACAGTTCAAAACCTTTAGTCGAACCCAACTGGATCAACGCAGCAAACGGAGTGCCGCCGGCATAGAAGAAAGCATCCAGCTGTCCATCAGCCAGGCGCTGGGAGCTTTGTCCTAATCCCAGTTCATGCTCATCAGCCTTGATGCCGTAGTGCTTGAGGATCATGCGCACCGATACCTGGGTGCCTGAACCCGCGGCGGCAACACCGACCCGCTTGCCATTGAGGTCCATAAGACTGGAAAGATGCTCACCTTTGGGTGTAACCAGATGCATATCTTCAGGGTACAGGTTGGCAATCACCCGGACATTGTCCTTCTTGTTGCCGACAAATTTGCCTTCACCGTTATAACCCTGGGTCACACTCTGCGCACCAGCAAGACCGGAATCCAACTGGCCAGCGTGAATAGCGTTCATGTTAGCAACCGAGGCATTAGTCGAAACCGCAATCGCGACCAATCCCGGCACCCCGCAGCTGCCACCCTTATCGCAGGCACGTGAGCCTGGCGGGTTGGAAATCGCGTTGGCGATAAGGCCGCCGATCGGGTAGTAAGTGCCACCGGCGCCGCCGGTGCCGATACGGAAAAACGTCATGTCCTGCGCCTGGACGCTGCCCATCATCAAGGCCAGCCCGGTGACTACCGCAGCTAGCAATCCTCTTTTGGTTATCATCAATATGCTCCTTAAATTGGTGTAAATACTTAGAAAAATCCGGCCTAGAGATAAATACCCTGATCCGGCGAACATCACTATCCGCCTAAAAAGGTATATTGTCAAATTATCAAATATTTATTTTCCATAAATTTTTTTTATATTTTTTGGAACTTACCGGTATGATAATGGCATGAATCTGAAACAACTTAACGCGTTCCAGGAAGTGATGCGTACCGGATCGGTTACCGAGGCCTCGACCAACCTGGGTTGCACCCAACCGGCCATCACTAACCTGATCCACCGCCTCGAGAGCGATGTCGGTCAGACCTTGTTTCAGCGGCGTAACCGCCGCCTGCTACCTACCCCAGAAGCCCACTACCTGATGAGCGAGGCAATCTCAATCCTCGACCAGGTCCAGAACGTGGAAACCAAAATGCGTAGTGCCGCCAATCTCAAGACCGGTGAATTACGCATCGCGTGCATGCCCATCATCTCCGACCTCTTGGTATCACAATTTATTGCTGACTACGTGAGCACCCGGCCCGATGTCAACATCTACCTATCGAGCCAGCCTTCACAACAGGTCTATGACAGCCTGGCCTCCCAGCAATTCGATATTGGCTTTGCCGAGATTGAAACGGAGAGCCCGCTGGTCGATGCTGACGAAATCACTGAACGCTGCGTATGTGCACTCAATTCAGATCATCCCCTGGCTCGCCAGGAAGTGATTCATCTTAGTGAAATCGCGCCACACCCACTCGCCATATTTCTACCCGGTAATTCGACCCGGCTACGGCTTGAACAGGCGGCTCATGATTGTGACACCGATCTAAATATCCGCTTTGAGATGGCCAACACCGTCTCCCGGTTTCCATTGATCGAAGCAGGCCTCGCCTGGTCACTCGCCAGCCCATTAACGGTAAATTACTTTGAGCATCAATGGAATCAGCTCGGTACAAGCAATATTGTTTTTCGCCAACTGGAACCGGCCATTGCCTACCGAACAGCTATCCTGACTCCGCGCCACCGGATACCCTCATTACTGGCGCAGGACTTCTCGGGTTATTTCAACAACGCGATTCGACAAGTCATGGGCAGCCTGGACTGACTCGAACTCCACCAGCTTAAGCGAATTGTGCTGGCGCATGAGAATCCAAATCCTGATCTTAAACAAAGTGGCGGAATGTGACGACAGCTCCGATTAGACAGAGCAAACCGCCTTGAATCCCCTCGACAGCCCGGGCTAGAGTCACGTTAACCTGTAGCCGGAACCGGGACCGAAGATGAAAGATCACACCCGCGTGATCATGCATGCTGATATGGATGCGTTTTACGCCTCGGTGGAGCAGCGCGACCACCCCGAGTTGCAAGGCCGACCACTGGCAGTGGGTGGAGACAGCACGCGCGGGGTCGTGGCTGCGGCCAGTTATGAGGCCCGGCGTTTTGGGGTGCGCTCTGCGATGCCTTCCGTTGAAGCTCGACGACGCTGCCCCGAGCTGATTTTTGTACGGGGCAACATGGGCCTGTACAAAAAAGAATCAACTCGGTTGTTCGACATTTTTGGTGAATTCTCGCCAGCAGTAGAACGGATCTCTCTGGATGAGGCTTTTCTCGATCTGACCGGCAGCGCGCGTCTTATGGGCCCGGCGAAACAAGTGGGGCAGCGCTTGCGCAAACGGGTACACGACCAACTGGCGCTGCCGATTTCCGTGGGTATCGCACCAGTCAAGATGGTAGCCAAAATCGCAAGCGCTGCGGCCAAGCCTGATGGATTGCTCGAAGTGACAGCCAGCGAGATGAAGCAGTTTCTCGAACCCCTGCCGGTCGGACGCATCTGGGGTGTGGGGCCGGTGGCTCAAGAACGCCTTGAGGCATTGGGGTTTCACACGATTGGTGATGTTGCGTGCGCAGACAATGACATCCTGCATCATTCATTGGGGGATTGGGGCATTGAAATTGCACAACTCGCCCGTGGCGAGGATATCCGTGATGTCGAGCCTTACCGTGAGGCAGTCTCCTACAGCGAGGAACATACCTTTGTAAAAGATGTAACAGCAAAACACGAATTAGAGCCTTTAGTGCGCGAACACGCAGAGTCCGTTGCCCGACGATTGCGACATGATGGTGTCCGTGCACACACCGTGGTGCTGAAATGGAAATCGGCCCAACGTAATGCACCCGGCGCCAGAGGTTATCCGGTGTTTACCCGACGCACGACACTGACACAACCTACGGATGATGGCCGTACTATTGCCGAAAATGCCATCGGATTGCTGCACCGTTGCGGGCCAAACGGAGCGATTCGCCTGCTTGGTGTGGGATGCACCGGCCTGACCGGTGAATCCGCAGACCAGTTATCGCTGTTTGACGCGAGCACGAATGCGCGCCGCTCAACCCTGAACCAAACGGTAGATCAGATCACTCGACGCTTTGGCAAAAAAGCGATTGGCGCGCTTGCGCGCAAAGATCGTGAACAGGTAGGACTGTCGATGCAGGTTAAGCGCGGCGACGAGACGGACGACTAAGGGGCTCAAGACCGCACCAGTTACCCACAAAAAGGGCAATGGTGCCCGTGACCCGTTTCAAAGATTCCAGGCTGACACGCTCATCAAAAGCATGGATATCTTTTGAGACCGGCCCGTATACCAGACATGGGCAATCATCATACAGGACGAATACCCTGCCATCGAGATAACCGGGTGTTACAAAAGACTCCAGACTCGAGCCAAAACTGACGGCGTGGGCCTGGCCCAGCACCTGCTCTGCCATACTGCCTTCTTCCAGCACATAGCCACGGGCGAAGAACCCGTTGTACTCAACCTGCGGCGGGTTATCGCGCAGGAAGGGATGATCCCGGGCGTGTGCGTTGATGCAATCCTCAATCTCCTTTGCCGCATCGCGTGGATCGATGCCGGGATAGATCGCCGCGCGCACATCCAGGGTGCACCAGGACGGCACCGACGAGGCCCAGTCACCCCCATTGATCCGGCCGATGTTGAAATTGATCGGGTGATCGAGCGAATCAAAGTAACGATGCTCAAAGCGTTCTTCATTCCAGCGGGCTTCGAGTGCCTTGAGCGCCGGAATCAGTGTCATCGCAGACTCGATCGCATTGGCCCCCTGCCCGGCCTCACGCACATGTACCGGCCGGCCGCGCAGATGAATGCGAAACCAGATCACCCCGGTATTGGCTCGTACCAGCATATTCTCCTCGGGTTCGGGAATCAGTGCTGCATCGGCACGGTAGCCGCGAACCAGGGCTGAGAGCGCGCCATTGCCGGTGCACTCTTCTTCAGTCACCGACTGCATATGCAACCGAGCGGCTGGCTGCCAGCCTAATGTCTCAAGCGCATCCAGCGCTGCCAGGTTGGCACACAAACCCCCTTTCATGTCAGCACCACCGCGCCCGTAGAGCCAATCACCCTCAACCCAGGGCTCAAAAGGGGGCCGGGCCCACATATCGAGCGGCCCGGTGGGTACAACGTCCACATGACCATTAAGGATCAGTGAGCGACCCTGTTCTTGATCCGGGGTATGGGTGCCCACCACATTAATCGCGTTATCGTAATTGACCTTGACCGGGGAAAACCCCGGATGACTCTGTATGTCGTCGATATCGATTGACCACCGGTCCATGGTGTAGCCACGCGATGCCAGCGCCTCGTAGTAATGATCCTGCGCCGCACGCTCGTTGCCGCGGGTGGAATCCAAAGCCATCATCTGCTTGGTGAAATCGATCTGGCGATCAAAGCCTTTAGCAACCGCAGCGAGAATCTCGCGTGCGAGCTCCGGCGCTACCGGCTTGGGTACAGCCGACGAATTCATGCGTTCAGGGATCCCGCCAGATGGCATGCGTGGAGCAGGAAACACAGCCACCCCAATGGCTGACATGATCGTAGTCGATCTCGATGGGCTCAACACCCCGGCGGGCGAGTTCGTCGCAGACCCGACCCACCCCCTTGGGAATCACATAGCGTTTGTCGTCCAGGCTTACACCTACAGTGGCAAACAACAGTGCTTCGGCTTCAGTTAACTCGATCACATCCCAGTCTGAAAGCGGCGCCGGCAACGGCTCCTTGAGCTCGTCCCGGTACAGCAGCAATACACCCTCAGAAACCAGAACCATAATACCCAGCAGGTGCAAAATGCTGCCGTGCATCGGCATCCGATGAACCTGGTAGCCGAAAGGCTCGATGTAATCCGCCAGCCAATCTGTGCCGGCACGATTGCTGGCGATATCTGACTCACCCACAAAAAGATGATTCTGGTAGCAGATGATGTCGCCACCTTCCAGATACGGCCCAGGCCCATCACTGGAAGGTGAAAATGGCTGTACGGCAGGCATCACCACGTGATGCGCCTCGGAATCGGCTGCGAGCAAGGGTGCCACTATCTCGCGCAGTGGAAACACTTCCTTGCGCCGATAGGCTCGGCGAATATTCACCTCAAGGTAATGCTTGCCCACGGTGTACACGGGATCTGCCGGGTACAACAACGAAGCCCCGGGCTGTAAATCAGCAAGGTAAGCGCGCTCCTCTTCGCTATAAGGCCTTGGCCGGTAGACCTTGATGCCGTTATCCTGATAGAGGGCCGCCAGATTATCCAACTGTTGGGCAGTTTTTTCCCAGCGTTCAGGCATCGCACTGCGGATATCCAGCGGCTGGTCACCGCAGGCTTTTAGTGCGGCTTGAACCTCGTCGTTGTAATGGTGCAGCGTCGGATTAAAAGGTGGCAGCGCAAGGCCCTCCACACTGCCCACGATCGCACTGCGTAGGTTTCCAAAATCGGTATACGCTCCGAATCCCTCACTCTCACCCATCGTCATTTCTCCCAAGAAAGGCTGGCGAAACCCGCCAGCCAGAATCATCAGCTCTACAGGCCCTGGACTGCTGAGCTCCTGATTGCGAATTATGGCTCCTGATCAGCGCCAGGACCCTAAGATTACTCAGGCAACGACAGATTGGGAAGGGCTGATCTCGCCACTGCGGTATTCGGTAATCTGCCATCCTGTTGCGTCGGCATCGAGCAACATACATGAAGCACCCCCTTTGGTATCCTCCTGACCTGCGGCTCCCGGGTTAAGCACCCAGGGCGCCTGACTGCAGTCACAACGGCGGATATGGGTATGGCCATAAACAATGGCCCGGGCCGCGGGATATTTAGCGCGCAGGCGCTGGTGGTAATAACGGGTATCCCAGATACGGTGACCGTGCTCTACCGCCAACACGCCACCAGGCAAATCGACCTGTGCCGATTCGGCCAGATCCACGAGCCCCGTCGAATTATCGTCAGGCCATTTTTGCGATGGATCATTATTGCCCCTAACCGCGATCAGTTCGCCGTTATCAGGCCTGATCGACTCCAGAACGGATAGCCCGCCAATATCTCCTGCGTGCACAACACAATCGGCGACGCGGGCCATTTCCTTAATAAAAGGTGCCACGAAGCCGTGGGTATCGGATAACAAGACAACTCTCATGTAACAGATTCCCAATGAAAAATCAGTCGCCAGTCTAGAAGATCAAACAAACAAAGACTAATTAACTTTTGCAAACACGGGATCAGTCGGTCTTGTGTGCCTGCCGTCCCAACTCGCTAAAAGATCAGTTTCTGAAATGCTCGCCTATTAAATCAACGTGAGAGTTTGTCGGGCTTTGCCTGAACTCTTAACAACAGCCAACATCCCACCAGGGCCACCGGCAAACTGAGTAACTGACCCATCGTTACCCACTCCAAAGCCACGGTACCCAGGTGTGCATCCGGTTCACGGAAAAACTCCACGGCGAAACGCATCACAGCATAAGCCACAAGAAAAAGCCCGCTGACGCGACCCAGGCTGCGCGGCCGGGCTGAATACACCCAGATCAGCAGAAACAGCACCACGCCCTCAAGACCAGCCTCATACAGCTGTGAGGGGTGCCTCGGCAGCGTCCCTGCCGCGGGGAAAACCATTGCCCAGGGTGAATCGCTGACCCGTCCCCACAATTCCTGGTTGATAAAGTTACCGATTCGCCCCGCGCATAGGCCAGGCGCACACAATGGTGTCAAAAAATCAGCCACCGACAGGAAGCTCTTAGAAAAGCGACGTGCAAAAAGAAATACAGCGATACTGGCACCAATCAAGCCGCCATGAAACGACATCCCACCGGACCAGACTGACAACAGCTCCACCGGGTGCAAAAAATAGTAGCCAGGGTTATAAAACACCACGTACCCCAGGCGGCCACCAACCACAGCACCAATGGCCACATAAAATACCAGATCCCAGACTTGTGAAGAAGTCCAGTCGACATCAGCCTTGCGGGCACGATAAAGACCCAGCATACCGCCAGTCATGAAGGCGATCAGGTACATAACACCGTACCAGTGCACAACCAGCGGCCCTACGCTGATCGCAACCGGATTAATGTCGGGATAAATTAACATTGCCTGTCGAGCCAATAAATAAAAAGAGTGTTCAGATCAAAAACGGGTATCCGAGTATAGCCGTTCGCTTCCTGTGTTATCGTGACGCTACTAGCGGGAAAATATGTATGATTAGGCCGCCTTCCATGTCTTATCAATTACGGCAACCCGGGCTCTTGCGACCAGATCAACATACAAACCAAGCACCAGGACGATGATGCATAAGATGTACAAAGTACTGGCTAACATCAGCGCTTGTTGGGTTCTCGCTCAGGGTGCGCTGCAAACCAGGCGCCGCATTGGCCAGATGGCTGCAGCCGCCCTGCTTGCCTTCGCAGTCCAATCATCAGAGGCGGCTACCCGATTTCTGATCGACACCATCGATAACGGTATAGCCGGCAAAGCGCAGATACTGATCAGCGATGGCCGTATCCGACTGACCCATTCCGCCACACCGCGCCAGGAGATACTATTCTCGGCCAGCGACCGACAGGTGCTCTTGATCCGACACGCCCGAAAGGAACTTACCCGGGTTGATCCCGATGCAATACAACGCTCAGTCGATCAGGTCTCGGGCATTGCCACGCAACTGCAAGCGCATCGTGACAACCTGACTGAGGAAAAACGCGCGCAACTTGACGCGATGCTAAAAAGCCTGGGTATCGCCGACCCAGCCGGTATGTCCGCAACAGCTCTGACAATAACGGCTACGGGGCAAGCCGGCCAGGTGGCCGAGCGGGCATGTCAGTGGTGGGCCATCAACCAGGGTGAAAAACTTACCGGACGCACCTGTCTTGCCGACAATGAAACCCTGGCAATCGACAATGGGGATTTCGCCACACTGCTGACCCTGGCTACTTATGTCCATGAGTTGCAGCGCACTGCAGGCACACTGCTGTCGACGCTGGGTTTCTCACTTCCCCCGATTGGTCTTGGCGACGGACGATCAATACCGATCCGCCTTGAGAGCACGGCACAAGGTATTGTCGCTACCCTTAGCGCTGTGGATCACCTGGACGTGTCATTGCGTCTGTTGGCGCCGAGCGGCTACCGGGTTATCGAGATGTCTCAAAACTAAGGCTTTACCAACTCCCTCAGTTGGCCAGATCCGCCAAGTTAGCGTAAAGATCCAGCGCTTCGGGGTTAGCCAGTGCCTCGCGGTTGGCGACCGGTTCGCCGTGAACCATTTTTCGCACAGCCAGCTCAACGATCTTGCCGCTCTTGGTGCGTGGGATATCGCTGACCTGGATCACCTTTGCTGGGACATGACGCGGTGTGGTGTTATTGCGTATCTCGGTGCAGATATGGCCACGTAATTCGTCATCCAGCACCTCACCGGCGCGCAAACGCACAAACAACACGATCCGCACATCTCCCGCCCACTGCTGGCCGATCACCAGGCTCTCAACCACTTGCTCGATCCGCTCCGCTTGGCGATAAATCTCGGCGGTACCGATACGAACCCCGCCAGGATTCAAAACAGCATCTGAGCGACCATAGACAATGATGCCGCCGTGCTCGCTAGTCGCGACGTAGTCACCATGGCACCACACCCCCTCAAATTTCTCAAAATATGCTGCGTGGTAACGGGCATCGTGCGGATCATTCCAAAAGCCAATGGGCGTTGACGGAAAAGCGTTGGCACAAGTCAGTTCACCTTTCTCGCCTGACCCCAGAAGCGAGCCATCATCGCTACGCACTTCGATTTGCATTCCCAGTAACGGACATTGAATTTCACCGCGCCACACCGGGAGATTGGGGTTTCCGCCGACAAAACAACCCAAGATATCGGTGCCGCCAGAAATAGAAGACAAACAGACGTTATCACTGACTGATGCGTACACATAGTCAAAGCCCTCGGCCATCAGTGGTGATCCGGTGGAAAGCAGAGTGCGGACACTAGACAGATCATGAGTTTCGCGCGGACACAGGCCCGCCTTGGCAATGGCATCAATGAACTTGGCCGAGGTTCCCACGATGTTGATTCTCTCCTGCTCAACAAAATCGAAAATGACGTTTCCGTCCGGAAAAAAGGGCGAGCCGTCATACAACGCCAGCGTAGCACCGCTGGCCAGCCCGGATACCAGCCAGTTCCACATCATCCAGCCGCAGGTCGTGAAATAAAAAAGTCGATCATCGGGGCGCAATCCCACATGCAACTGCTGCTCCTTGAGGTGCTGTAACAAAGACCCGCCAGCACCGTGGACAATACACTTGGGCACACCGGTGGTTCCTGACGAATACATGATGTAAAGCGGGTGATCAAAGGGCAGATCGACAAAATCGATCTCCTCCTCGGAAGAACTGAACTCATCGACTGCCACAGCGCCAGGTATCCGTGACAGGTCGGGATCGTTCGAGAAAAAAGGCACGACCACGGTGTGCTCCAGTGACGGCAGGCCTTGTTGAATCTTATGCAGCTTCTCCAAAGAGTCATGCGCCTTGCCGTTATAGAAGTAACCATCCGCACTGAACAGTACTCGGGGCGTGATCTGGCCAAATCGGTCCAGTACGCCCTGCACGCCGAAATCCGGTGAACAAGATGACCATGTCGCGCCCACGGACGCCGTCGCCAGCATGGCGCTGACCGTTTCGGGCATGTTGGGCATAAAACCACAGACCCGGTCTCCTGGCCCGATGCCGGCCTGGCGGAGTGCGCCAGCAAGTCCTGCCACCTGCCGATACAACTCGGCATAACTCAGCGTACGTTTTATTTTGTCTTCTGAACGAAAAATCAGCGCCGGCGCGTCATCGCGGCGACGCAACAGGTTGCGGGCGAAATTCAGACGAACATTGGGAAACCAGCGTGCCCCGGGCAAACGCTTGGGATTTTCGACTGCTGGATCAATCTTGCCAGAGGCAATCACACCAGCCATCTCCCAGACGCTGAGCCAGAACTGGCCGGACTCGCTGACCGACCACTGATGCAACGCGGTGTAGTCATCGAATACCCGACCCCAACGTAATGCCGCATCGCGGGCAAAAGCTGTCATGTTGCTGTCGGCAATCTGCTCGGAGGTAGGCCGCCATAGCGGCTGGTCGATCATAATTTACTCCCATTAAATGTGGTGCCTGAAAGGCCAGCAGAAATTATCTGTGCCTTAACGCGGTGATGGCCTTTGCATGCAACCGTATCCGTTCACATCAATCTCGTCAAAACAATTTAACCCTTCTTGGAATTCACGTATATTCCGACCTGCTTGCCCCCTTGCAGCAAAGGGCCGTGGAGGCCTCACTAGATGTCAGTCACACCGCATTTCACACTTGATAAGCTGATTCAACAGCTATCCGATCTTGCCCGGGAAAGGCTTCCAGCGAGACAGGTCGAGCGCGCAAGGTCCTTTTTCAAAGCCTATTACCACCGAGTACCCACCGAGGATCTGGAACAGGCTCCCTTGGACGACCTTTACGGGGCAGCCCTGGCTCACCTTAAGTTTGCACAGCGCCGAGTAGCTGGGAACGCCTGCCTGCGTATCTACAACCCCACGACCGAAGCTCACGGCTGGCAGACGCGGCACAGTGTGGTCGAGATTGTCGTTGATGACATGGCCTTTCTGGTCGATTCCATCCGCATGGCCCTGAACCGACTGGGTCATACCATTCATCTGACAGTTCATCCCGTGATCAGCGTCGAGCGTGATCCCGATGGCACCATGGTAGCTCTGAATAATCAGGACGAAGAAGCCTGTAAAGAATCGTTTTTGTCTTTTCAGTTCAGCCACCAGACTACGCCGGGGCGCCTTGCGGCAATCACGCAGGAAATTAACCGCGTCCTCGCCGAGGTCCGAGCCGCTGATACCGACTGGGAAGCCATGCGTGATCTGGCTTTGGCGACCGCCGAGGGTATCCATCCCGATCACCCCCCGCTGGATCCGGAATCCGCTGGCGAAGTGGCGGCCCTTTGCCACTGGATTGCAGATGATCACTTTACTTTCCTTGGGGCCATTGAATTTGACGCCCTGGCAGGCGAAGAACCGTCATTGGTCGCGCGGGCGGACTCGGCACTGGGCATCTTGCGCCCACAGCCCGACTCAGACTTGAACCAACGCCTTGTTGCGCTGCCTTCAGAACTACCGGGCTATCTTAACGAATCCGACCCGTTACTACTTACTAAATCCAGCAAACGCTCGCTCGTACACCGCCCGGCTTACATGGACTTGATAGCGGTACGGCATTTTAATGCACAGGGCCAGTTAACCGGTGAGACCTGCCTGCTGGGCCTTTTTTCTGCAGCTGCCTACACTCACAGCGTAGCTGATGTGCCTGTTCTGCGGCGCAAACTTAAGCACGTGCTACAGCGCAGCGGGCTTCCCGAAAACGGACATGGCATTAAGGTATTGCAGAATCTCGTTGAAAGTTACCCGCGAGATGATCTGTTCCAGATCGGTGATGAAGAACTGTACTCGATCACTATCGGAATGCTCGAGCTACAGGAGCGTCAACGTACCCGCCTGTTTCAACGCCGTGACCGTTTCGGACGCTTTTATTCCTGTCTGGTTTTTGTTCCGCGTGACCTGTTTAACAGCGATCTGCGGCAGAAAATAGGAAACATTCTTCTGCAAGCCTATGCCGGCCACACACTTCAGTTCGATGTGCATTTTTCCGACTCGGTGCTGGCGCGGATTCATTACCTGATTAGCGTCGATCCCGAGGGTGCGCTCTCGCCAGACACTGTGGCCCTCGAGCAACGCATAGCGCAAGCCGCGCGGTCATGGCGAGAAGGCTTGCACTCATCGCTCGAAACCGAATATGCAGGGGAGGCTGCCCTGGCTCGCTTCGAAACCTGGGGCGATGGCTTTCCAACCGCTTATCAGGAAGAGTTCACTCCCCAGTACGGGGCCTGTGATCTGGAACAGATTGTCGCTGCCGAGCAAAGCTCGCAGTTGGGTATTGAACTATATCGCGAGCGCGACAGTCAGGCCAATCGCGCACAGCTTAAGCTTTATTCTCCAGGCGCCGCGGCTGTCCTCTCGGATGTTCTGCCGGTCATCGAGAATATGGGTCTTCGTGTTTTATCTGAACGCCCCTACCGGATAACAAGCCAGGAAGGTGCGCTGGTTTTCCTGCATGTGTTTGATCTGGAAGACCGTGACCGCAGCGACATTGATGTCGATAACGGCAAACATCATTTTGAAACTGTGCTGCAACGGGTCTGGTCTCGTCAGGCAGACAACGACGGCTTCAACCGACTGGTGCTGCGTGCTGGTCTCGACTGGAAAGAGATCACGTTATTACGCGCAGCCTATCGCTACCTGAGGCAACTGCGTTTTCGGTACAGCCAGGATTATGTGATTGAGACCCTGGCAGGCAACCCGCATATGGCCATCCGGGTCATCCGACTGTTTCGCGCCCGCTTTGATCCAGATCTGGCCGGTGATCGCGCCAAAACAGCACAGAACATAAGAGATGAAATCGCGGCTGGGCTTGAACGGGTTACCAATCTAGACGAAGACCGTATTCTCTCGGCTTTCGTTAATCTTATTGAGTCGATGCTTCGAACCAACTATTTTCAAGACCATCACCGCGAGCACCCGTGGCGACTCTCGTTCAAGATCAACTGTAGCGCCATTACCCGCATGCCCCGGCCCCGGCCGATGGCGGAGATCTTCGTCTACTCATCCCGGGTCGAGGCGATCCACCTGCGCGGCGGTAAAGTAGCCCGGGGTGGCCTGCGCTGGTCTGATCGCCCGGAAGATTTTCGCACCGAAGTCCTGGGGCTTGTCAAAGCACAGATCGCCAAGAACGCTGTCATTATCCCGGTCGGCTCCAAAGGCGGGTTTATTGCGCGGCGCCTATCCGAACTCGAACCCGGTGAGCGCGGCGATGAAGTACGCTCTTGCTACCAGACTTTCATCCGCGGCCTGCTCGATCTGACAGATAATCGCCGTGGCGATTCCGTCATTCCACCGCCCCGCGTTGTACGCTACGACGAAGATGATCCCTACCTGGTCGTTGCCGCCGATAAGGGAACAGCAACGTTCTCGGATCTTGCCAACGACGTGGCGGCTGAATACGATTACTGGCTGGGGGACGCCTTTGCTTCGGGAGGCAAGACTGGCTACGACCACAAGGCCATGGGCATCACTGCCCGTGGTGCGTGGGAGTCAGTCAAGCGCTTGTTCCGCGATCTGGATATTGATACCCAGGCGCAACCTTTTACCGTTCTGGGTATTGGCGACATGTCCGGGGATGTATTCGGTAACGGCATGTTGCTTTCTCCTCATATCCGCCTGATCGGCGCTTTCAACCACGAGCACATTTTCATTGATCCGCAGCCGGATCCCAAAGCCTCGTTCAAAGAGCGCCAACGACTGTTTCGAATGCCCCGCTCCACGTGGGCTGATTACGACCTGACGAAACTCTCAGCCGGAGGCGGCATATGGCCACGTACCGCCAAGTCGATAGAGTTAACTGAGCCTGCCCGTAAGGCGTTAGGTATTGGTGTGCAACAACTCAGTCCAGCCGAATTGATACACGAGATGATAAAAAGCCCGGCCGACCTGCTGTTTAACGGCGGCATCGGAACCTATATCAAAGCGTCAACCGAAAGTCATGAGTCCGTCGGCGATCGGGTCAATGACGCATTGCGGGTTGATGCCTCACAGTTGCGCTGCCGCGTCATTGGCGAGGGCGGGAATCTCGGACTCACTCAACTGGGTCGAATTGAATTCAGTCATCGCGGAGGTCTATGCCACACCGATGCAATTGATAACTCCGCCGGGGTCGATACCTCCGACCACGAAGTGAACATTAAGATTCTTCTTAGCGCGGCCCTCGAAGCGTATGAGATTGATATGGATGAGCGCAACACCCTGCTGGAGGCAATGACCGAAGAGGTTGCGCTCCTGGTGTTACGCAACAACTATGCACAAACCCAGGCACTGGCATTGGCAGTAGACCGGGCACCGAGCCTGATTCACCACCACAGCCGCGCCATGCGCCAACTCGAGCGCAATTACGGACTCGACCGGGAACTGGAACACCTGCCCGGGGATGAAGAGATTGCCGAACGTATTTCCCGAGGCCAAGGCCTTACGCGGCCTGAACTGGCAGTACTTTTAGCCCACAGCAAGATCTCGACCTACCAGATTCTGCTTGAGTCGGACGTGCCTGAAGATCCCTTCCTCGGTGAAGACCTGCAACGCTATTTTCCCGAGGCCTTGAGTCCTCGCTTTGACCGCTTCATGGCGCCCCACCGCCTGCGCCGGGAAATCATTGCAACCCACGTGACGAACAGCATGATCAATCGCGTCGGATCCGGCTTCACGTTGAGAATGAATGAACTGACAGGCGGTCTTCCGGCGGACACGGCGCGGGCATACGCTGCGGTACGCGAAATCTTCCGGCTACGTGAGTTATGGCGCGAAATTGAGGCGCTGGATCATCGGGTCGCCTCGAAAACACAAAAAGAACTTATGCATGAGACTCGCCAACTGCTTGAGCGCGCCACCGCCTGGATGTTACGTCATCGGCAGCGGCCCATTGATATTGCTGCAACGGTGGCCGAATTTCGCGGTGGGGTAGATAAACTTCGCCGCAGTTTTCCCCGGGCGCTGGCCGCTTCAAACCGCCTGACACAAAAACGCCGGGTACGCCGCTATTTGAACGCAGACGTGCCGGCGACACTGGCCAACCACGTCGCAGCTCTGGCTGCTCTCACCAGCGCCCTGGACATCGCTGATGTGGCCAACAGTTGTGAGCATGATATCGCCCAGGTCGCGACGGTCTATTTCGATACCGGTGATCGTCTCGGCTTGCACTGGCTTTCCGATCACATTCGTGACCTGCCGATCACTAATCACTGGCACGCCCTTGCCCGCTCAACCCTGCGTTCTGATCTGCATCTCAGCCAGCGTATGATCACTGCCAATATTCTTGATACCGAAGGTGGTCGCGGCAAGGCCGGGGTTCGCCAGTGGGTTGCTACTCACCGCACTGACACTGAGCGCCTGGCGCAGATGATCAACGACCTGCAAAAATCCAGCAATCTGGACTTTGCCATGTTATCAGTGGCGGTCAGTGAAGTGGGTCAGATCTGCTCAGCGCCTTCTCACTAAGCCCCGCACGGGTCGAAACTGCTCATGGGGTTGATCGCCTAGTCTGCGGGCCTAAAATCAAATGGGATTTTGCCGCTAAGATGTTGTTGCGACTTACCAAGCAATCCGGGCTTGAACTAACTCCATGAACCCAACTGCATTACTCTTTGTGTTTACTGGATTTCCTAGTGGGCTTAAACCTTGGATGAGTTGAGGGCAATTACATAAGGTGATAACAGAAACCATAGAAGCTCGCGTATTGCGTGAGATGCGTTTGATATTGACTGAGATCGCTCACGAGACGGCGGTACATAAAGGCGCTCGCCATGTCCTGTCGAGCGGGGCCATCGTCAGGATGCGAGATTGTCTCTCTCTGATTAGCACCCGGGAAAGGGAATTGAATGAAGCCCGCGGGATAAAAATGACGTCTCGACCCACATTAGGCGGTGAGAAAACTGATTCTGTGCGGGTTCAGCTCAGAAAACCCAAACCGGGAATTAAACATTGAGCGACACGCAACCAAGAGTCAAGCCTGGACTGGCCATATCAAAGATGAAAGCCCATTAGTACTACAAAACGCATACACTCCATCTTAATAACCGCTAATCCAGTCAACGATTTATGCGCACCTCCCGTTTTTTTCTTGCCACACTTAAGGAAATTCCTGCTGACGCCGAGATTATCAGCCACCAACTGATGCTCCGGGCTGGCCTGATCCGTCAGGTGGCCTCTGGGATTTACAACTGGTTGCCATTGGGGCATCGCATCCTAGGCAAAGTTGAGTCTGTAGTGCGTGAAGAGATGAATCGGGCCGGCGCCCAGGAAGTCTTACTGCCCGCCGTGCAGCCCGCCGAACTGTGGCGTGAATCCGGCCGCTGGGACGACTACGGTCCGGAGTTGCTGCGTTTTACCGATCGCCACCAGCGCGACTTCTGCTTTGGCCCGACCCATGAAGAGGTTATTACGACACTCGCGCGCTCGACGATCCGCAGTTACCGTCAACTGCCGGTCAATTTATACCAGGTGCAAACCAAGTTTCGCGATGAGATTCGGCCGCGCTTTGGGGTGATGCGGGCTCGGGAATTCATCATGAAAGATGCCTACTCCTTCGATCGCGACACCCAAGGCATGGCCGAAAGTTACCAAACGATGTACGACACCTATACAAGAATCTTTAAACGCCTCGGCCTCGAAACTCAGGCCGTCGAAGCGGACAGCGGAACCATCGGTGGAAATTTTTCGCACGAATTCCATGTTATGGCCAACTCAGGTGAGGATGCGATCGCGCTTTGCTCATCATGTGACTACGCCGCCAACGTCGAGAAAGTTGATCTCGTGCGGCCAGTTGGCTCGCGTGCGGCGCCTGGCGAAAAAATGAGTGAAGTCGACACCCCAAACCAACACAGCATTGCTGATCTTTGTGATTTTCTAGCAGTGAATGCTGAGAAAACCGTGAAAACCCTGGTAGTGCAAGGCTCTTCGGGAACACCGATTGCCCTCATTCTGCGTGGCGATCACGAACTGAACAGCGTCAAAGCCGAATTCCTGGACGAGGTCGCCAAGCCGTTACGGATGGCGAGTGCAGAGGCCATCCATAACGCCACCGGTGCATCCCCAGGTTCAATTGGGCCTGTGGGCCTGAAAATTCCTATGATTGTTGATCACAGTGCCGGCGTGCTCGCAGATTTTGTCTGCGGCGCCAATCGCGACGATGTTCACCTTACCGGCGTCAACTGGGGGCGCGACCTGCCTGAGCCTACAACCCAGGATATTCGCCAAGCCGTCAATGGCGATCCGTGCCCAACCGATTCCAAAAAAGAAATCCAGGTACGCCGGGGAATCGAGGTAGGCCACGTGTTTCAATTGGGCACCAAGTACAGCGAGGCGCTGGATGCGACCTACCTTGATGCCAACGGCCGCAATCAACCACTGTATATGGGCTGTTACGGAATTGGCATTACCCGGATCGTTGCTGCCGCCATTGAACAGAATCACGACGACAACGGCATTGTCTGGCCGCCACCCCTGGCACCTTTTGATGTGTGCATTGTACCGATCGGACTCAAAAAATCACCAAAGGTCGCGCAGGTCGTAGCGGAGCTTTATGACGAACTGGTCGACGCCGGTTTCGAAGTGCTACTGGACGATCGCGAAGAACGCCCGGGAGTCATGTTCTCAGAAATGGACTTGATTGGCATTCCACACCGCATCGTTGTGGGGGAGCGTGGCCTGGCCAATGGCTCGGTGGAATACCGCAATCGTGCCAACGGTGAATCGGCAGATTATCCCCTAGACGAGTTGGTTACTACCTTGCAAACTATCGCATCACTATAAGAGTTGCTCACAAGGACTCTTGCTCAAGGCAGAGTAACCGTGCATGCAGTGCCAGGGCGAATCAACTGGTCACTGGCAAAACGAACCGCCAGCAGATACTGCGCATTCTGCTCAGACCCAGAAACTGGCTCGAGACCGATCGCGCTGGTGATCGCCTCAAACTCTCGACCGACTACCTGAACCCGAACGTCGCTTTCCACTGAGAACACGGCAGCGGTTTGGGCATTGACCAATACCCGAGCAAGATAGAACCCTCGCTCAGCCAGTGTGATCACCGGAGGATCGCCCAAATCATGATTCACATATTGACCAGGCGCAAACGCCGAATCGATAACCCACGCTGAAAAAGGAGCTTTCAAGCGTGCAAGTTCGAGCTGAAACTCGGCGTGCTGACGTTCGAGTAAAGCGCCAGCGTAGGCGGACTCGACACGCGCCAGTTCAAGTTTTTCCAGATCCAACTGCACTGCAGGTAAAGAGCCTTCGTCAAATAGCGTCTGTTCGCGATCAAAATCGGCGCGCTGTTGGTCTCGTTCCACGCGATACAGTTCCTCGGCATTACCCACTTTGCGCAATGCAATCTCGTAAACTGTTGCGTCAAGCCTCACCAAGATCTCGCCGCTATTCACTGCGGCCCCCGGCTGAACCAGTACGGTTTCCACTTGCCCTGACATTCCAAAACCCAAAGCCACTCGACGATTCCAGCCAATAGACCCTTGCAAGGTTTGTGCAAATGCATCCAGGGCAACAATCAGTAGCAGTACTCCAATAATTGGACGGATGAGGAATTTCATAGCGTTTAATTCTCCTGAATCAGGGCTGATGGCAGCCCAAGCAGACTATCAAGCTGCGTCCACAACAGCGCTCGCTCGAAATCAACCCGGATTGACTCCAGCATGGCTTCAGCCGCTGCGGCCTGAGCATCACCTAAGTCCGAGCGCAGCTCCAGTTCGTACATGGCGCGACTGCGATCCTGGTAATAGCCGCGATAAGTTTCCTGCGCCTGCGCCGCTGCTTCCTCTGCCCGGTTGACCTCAAGCTCGTGCAGCAGCATCAGCACCTCCTCACGTACCGCATACTCTGATGACGCGAGCGCAGCCTGTTTGTGCAAAAGTGTATTTTGTGCCAGCGCGACCTCAATATCACGACCACCTGTTCCATCAAATAAAGGCATGCTGAACTTGAGGTTGGCCCGGTACCGATCACGGCTGGAACTTGCGCTGTTGACGTATTCACGGGCCTCAAGCTCGGCACTTAACACCGGTGAATTAAGTTTTTGGGCAACATCAATGGCGGCCTTTGCCGCGGCCACATCGTGGCGCAGGAACTGTAACGCAGGGGATGACAGAATAACCCGATCCACCAAGTCTGCATATTGAGGAATCTCGCGCTTGCGATAGACCGCAAGATCAGGCATCACCAGTTCGCCGGATAATTCACCTGGCCTACCCAGTGCGAGGGCGAGCTGGTGCCGGGTCTGGCGACGCTGTAAATCTGCTTGTAGGCGTGCAACATACTGCTGGCGATACGTTACCTCGCGCTCAGCCACCTCCAGATCAGAATACTGCTCAAACCGGGTCTGGCGCTCAAGCATGCGCGTGTAGCGAAAATAACTGACCGTCATACGCTCATCGTGCATCTGGTAAGCGTAATCGGCCAGGGTGACTGCAAAAAAACGCTGCATGATCTCAAGAGTGTGGCGGCCATGCCTCGCCTCGTAGATCGCCTGCTTGGCCTGTAGGGTTGCTCCTGCCACTTCACGTCGGCTGGCGCTCCGACCAAAATCGGTTAAACGTTTGCGCCACACTAACCCATAACGGCTATCATCTTGAAAATCGACACCAGACACAGAAGCCTTGCTTGCCGCACGCGGCTGTAGTTCAAGTAATACACTTGCCCCGAAACTTGATTCCACTTTCTGCAAGCGAATCTGGGCAGCCAAAACCCCGGCTCGCGCAAGACTAAGGTGCGGATGGTTTTCGCCAGCCAGCCGCAGGGCGTCCTGGAGTGTCAACGGTTGAGGCAGGGGCTCAACTGGTGCAATAGCACTGTCCGCCAGCGCTGGCAACTGTGCCAATCCGGCAGCAAACACCAGTAGGGCTAGCTGCGCAGTACGACGTATCATCAAAGATCTACTGCCAGGCCAAAGACCGCCTTCGCACATCGACTCAGGAGGATTCCTCCCGGCGCTTGCGCTTGTACCGGGAAAAACGCTCGGTCTTGAAATGGGCGCCAACGACATACTCGCCCAGCCAGATAAATTCCTGTGGATCACGGGTTGTACCGGTATAGCGGGTCAGCAATTTCCCCTGAGGATCGAAAAACAGGAATGCCGGAGTAGCACGCACTCGGTTATGCCGAAGCGCAAACTCAGTTTCTGACACTTCGACCCCATCGAATCCTGTCACCAGAGCATCCCCTTCCGCGTTGATTGCGATTACCCGAAAATGAGCTCGAAAATAGTCCTGCACCTGGGGCTGATTAAGCACGGTGTCTTTCATTCGCCTACACCAGGGGCAATCACCCGTTTCAAACATCACCAAAACGCCGGCCTTACCCTCCTCTTGCGCGATTTCGGCTTCCTCAGACAGATCATTGAAACTGTCCTGGAAAAAATGTACAGCCGGATCACGGACCTCGCCAGCCATTGCCGGCCAAGCTACAAGAACCAAACCGAACATGAGAACTGCTCGGAGTGCAGCAGATAGTGTCATACCAAAAGACCTTCAGGGAGGCTTAAGAATAATTCGAATATTGTTACAATATAATAATATATTAAAATTTAAGCAAATTGTTCTAAGATCTGGGTGGGCATAGCCCCCTGGCGTGCTCTTCACGGCAGGCTTATCGCTGCACCAGGTAGGAGTGGTCATGAAATGCAACTGGCCTCCTCTTCGGCCACAAGCCTTATCGATTCTTGCGCGAGCGGTTCTGATCTGCATCAGTGTTTAATCCCATCACTGGACGCATCCGCGGCGCAGGAACGACTGCCGACGCCAATACCGCCATCTCTGCAGCCACACACGCCCCCAGTAACGTGACCAGCCAGGACACAAAAATCCAGACCAAAAACACCGGTATCGTCCAAAGCACGCCATAGATAATCTGATAGGTGTTGAAATTGGCAATGAACAACATAAATACATACTTTGCCATTTCGAACAAGACCATAGCGGTTATCGCCCCGGTCAGGGCATAACGGAATCGCACCGGGCAATTTGGAATCACCAGGTACATCAAGAGAAAGCCCAGGCCCTCCACCAGGGCCGGCAATCCCAGCAAAGCCGTGGCGCTGACCAGTTGCTTGCCCGGTATCAAATCCAAAAAGACCAATGAACCCAGATAAGAACTCAAAGACAAGCTTGCAGCCACCAATATCGGACCTAGAGTCAGCATCGCCCAGTAAAGCAGCAGACGTTGCATGGGTGTACGACCCTTGCGCACCCCCCAGATGCCATTAAGCGCATCCTCGATGGTTGACAACAAAAGCAAGGCGGTTGCCATGAGTGCAACCAAGCCCAGGCCAGTCAGCGTTCCTGCCTGACTGGAAAATTCGCGTAGATAGCCGCTCACTACCTCGCCCGTCGCCGGCACCAGATTACTGTAAAGAAAATCTTCGACGCTGCCACGCCAACTGGAAACAAAAGGAAATAACGACAGAATCGAAAAACTCACCGTGATCAGCGGTACCAGCGCCAACAAGGTAGTGAACGCCAACGCCGAGGCAACACGGTGCAAGCGGCCCTGGCGAACCCGACTGAACACCCGGGTAATAAGACCTATTGAATAGGAACTGGACTGTTTCACAAGATCATCGGCAATGATCAGCGGCCAAAGTGCCCACTCATAGCCGTTTCGCCGTCACATCGTTAACCAATTGTGAAAAAAAAGGCCCCGGGTTACCGAGGCCTTTTCGATATAGCCCGCCGGCGGCTCAGTTATAGACCGGTCCCGCATCTACCTGTTCGGCCACTTGAGCGACGCCCATCTGCGCGGCTTCCGATACCCGGTTGGCCATCCGGTAGGCCTCGCTGGCGTCACCCGCTTCGAGTTTTGCCTTTGCCGCCTGGAGTAATTTGCTGATACTCACGGCTTTGCCACCTGTGGCTGAATCAATCAGACGCCAAACGCCTCCAACCCCTTTAGCGGCGTCCAGATCGGCGCTTGCCTGCGCAATCATCTGAGCTGCGTCATCGGCTGTTGCTGCGCTGGCCGAGCTGGCCTGAGTTGCCTCCAGGTACTTAAGATCAGTAGCCTCGGTAACACCCAGTGACCAGGCACCACGTGTCCGGGCATGATCGATGGCCTCTTGAATCTGAAAATCTGTGAGATCCCTTTCAATCTGAATTAATTGGCCCGGGTAGATCAGATCAGCATCGCCAATGTCAGCGCGGTTGCGTTTAAAAAGCAACGGCCACTGGTAGGGATCGCCGTAGACTTTGGGCTGCGAGGAAATTCCCCACAGATGATCCCCTCCCTGTACAACGTAAGCCGATATTGAAGGCACGGGTGCCGCTGGCTGGCAAACGAAGGAATCAGGATGTCGGGTGCACCAATCACCGGAGTCGGTTGTCTTTTCATGACAGACGAATGAATCAGGATGTCGGGTACACCAATCACCGGAGTCGGTTGTCTTTTCATGACAGACGAATGAATCAGGATGTCGGGTACACCAATCACCGGAGTCGCTTGTCTTTTCCTGGCAGACGAATGAATCAGGGTAGCGATCGCACCAATCGTCAGGCTTGGCCGGAGCTGACACAATTGCTGTGGCGGTCGACGTCGCTGGCGCCGGGGCTGCAGCAGTAGCTGTGCCGGCCTCGGTTTCAGTCGGTTTCGCTGTCACACAGCCCGTGGCAACAACAGCCACCGCCAACAGTGCCAGCAGGGTACGGATTGGTGTTGTATTTATTGTCATCGGGTCGCTCTCTGTGGGAGGTTTGCGTATAAAATCAGGTAACTTAGCCGCTATGTTTACGGGCCAGTTTATCTGGGGCAATGTACCTTCGTACCCCTCATTCTGTCAAGAAAATCATGGAGAAGATCATGCCAGTTGTGCTGTACCACAACCCTCGCTGCTCCAAATCTCGAGCAACCCTGGCTCTGGTGCGCGAACGTGGCCTTGAGCCCCAAATTGTTGACTATCTGGAAAATCCACCCAGCCAGGAGACACTCAAAGAACTGCAGACTTTGCTGGGATGCTCGGTTATGGCCATGATACGTCCCGGTGAAGCGCCGTACCAAGAAATGAATCTGGCACAGGCCGATGATGCGCAACTGTTACAGGCGATGGTTGATCATCCGATCCTGCTGCAGCGCCCCATTGTCGTCAACAACGGCCGGGCAGCGATCGGACGGCCGCCAGAACAGGTACTGGAAATCCTGTGAACCACATTGAATGACCCTATGACAGAAATACTGGTTCTGTACTACAGCCGCGAGGGTGCGGTGGCAACGATGGCGCGGCTGATCTGCCAGGGCGTCGAGAGTGTCGATGGCTGCTCGGCTCGACTGCGTACCGTGCCACCGGTATCGGCAACCCCTGAAGCCACGGCTCCCAAGATTCCTGAAAATGGGCCGCCTTATGTCTCGCTGGACGATCTCGGGCAGTGCGATGGCCTGGCGCTGGGGAGTCCGACACGTTTTGGCCAGATGGCCACTGCGCTCAAGTATTTTCTGGAAAGCACCAGTACCAACTGGCTGGCCGGCACCCTGGCCGGAAAGCCGGGGGCAGTCTTTACCTCTTCGTCAAGCCAGCACGGCGGCCAGGAATCGACTTTACTGTCGATGATGTTGCCGCTGTTACACCATGGCATGCTCATCTGTGGATTACCCTTCACGGAACAGGCACTCAATGATACCCAGACCGGCGGCACGCCCTATGGCGCCAGCCATGTGGCTGGCGCACAAAATGAAAAACCCATCAGCGCCGAAGAAAAAATCCTGTGCCGGTCGCTGGGGATGCGACTGGCAACAACTGCTGCGGCGCTGACAAAAGCCTAACTACCCAGAAAACGAATCGCAAATTCCCGCACAAACGGCACGGTCAGGCGACGCTGGTCCGAGAAGGCCTGCTCGTCAATCTGATCGAGCAGAGCAAAGAGTGTGGCCGGATCCCGTGGTACCCGGCGCAGCAGGTAAGCGCTAACTGCTTCGGGCATTTCCAATCCACGAAGACGGGCTCGCAGGCGCATCGCCTCAGGCAACTGCGCCTCGCTCAGGGGGTACAAAGTCCAGACACCGCCCGAGGCCAATCGTGTGGCGAGGTCTGCCAACAGAAAGCCCGCCTGTGCAGGCGGGTAGCGCCCGGCTACCAGCAAACAACCGCCTGCCTCCTGCAACTGCTCGTAAAGGTCCAGTAGCGCCTCTTCCCAGGCGCGATCTGCACAGATATGCTCGACATCATCCACGCAGACCATGCTGCGTGGATCAAGCTCACTCAGCATTTGTGGTCCTACACTGTCCACACCAGTGGGCACATAAACCGTCAGCGGTATCGATTCACCTTTGCTCCGGCAACAGGCGTGCAGCAGATGCGACTTGCCACACCCGGGCGGGCCATGAAGATAGAGCATCTGTGGGGCGCCCACGCTCCCGAATCGACCAAGCACATCGAGTACCTGGCCGTTACTGCCGGTAAGAAAATTCTCGAATGAGGCGCTGTCAGACAATCGCAACGGCAGGTGGATTTGTCTAGTCATAACGTCCGTCAATGATCTGTCCTAATTGATGAGCGCCCAGCGCCGGGGTTCGGGCGGATAAACCAGAAATAAACGTAGTGGAACGCGCTGACCAAAGTGGTTGCTACCACCAGCCATAGCAAGATCTCAGTGAGTACAGGCAAAGCAAATAGATCGACACGCTCAACCATGATCAGCACCACCAGGGAAATCTGCAAGAAGGTGTTCAGCTTACTAACCGGGCTTGGGCGCATTTGCACTTCGCCATGCAGTGTCTGCAAGACCAGCACACCGCCAATGATGCCAAGGTCACGAAAACCGATCAGCAAAAGCACCCAGAACGGGATATCCCCCGCCAATACCAGCATGATGTAGGTACTGACGATGAGCAATTTGTCTGCCAGTGGGTCGAGGATCGCACCGAGGCGGGTGACATAGCCAAAGCGTTTGGCGATCCAGCCATCAAGGCCATCGGTGATACCCGCAGCCAGAAAGACCGCCAGCGCCGGGGCATACCGGCCGTCATGCAGAAAAAGGATTAATACCGGCACGGCACCGATACGCGCCAGGGTCAGAAGATTAGGAAGTTGATGAAGCAAAAGTACACCCGGGTTTAGGCAGGATACGAGTTTGAGAAGATGTCAGCACCAGGCGCTGGCGCCCGGGGATCCCCGTTCCCAGCCAGACATAAGATACCATAAGCCCTTGGCTACTTCATGGCGATATTACACGTGTCCCATCCCAATGATCCACCTTTAACCTACCGCGATGCGGGTGTTGATATCGAGGCCGGTGAAAGCCTGGTCGAGCGCATCAAACCTCTGGTTCAAAAAACACAGCGGCCCGAATGCCTGGGCAATATCGGCGGCTTTGGTGGGCTTTTTGAATTGCCCATCGATCGTTATCGCCGGCCTGTACTGGTCTCAGGTACCGACGGGGTCGGCACCAAACTGAAACTTGCCGTCATCCTCGACCGCCACGACACTATCGGTATCGATTTGGTCGCCATGTGTGTCAATGACGTACTGGTTCTTGGGGCCGAACCTCTTTACTTCCTGGACTACTTTGCTACTGGCAGATTGTCGCCTGAACATGCGCAATCGGTCATCGCCGGTATTGCTACTGGCTGCGAGGCGGCCGGTGCCGCGCTGATCGGTGGAGAAACAGCCGAGATGCCTGGGATATATTCGCCGGGAGAGTACGATCTCGCCGGCTTTTGCGTAGGCGTGGTCGAAAAGGACCAGATCATTGATGGCAGTCACATCCGCGCCGGCGACCAGGTACTGGGCCTGGCGTCGAGCGGTCTGCACTCGAATGGCTATTCCCTCGCGCGCGCAGTACTCGAGCGAAGTAGCGCGACACTGGACCAGGCTATAGGTGAAACCACACTGGGTGAGGCGCTGTTGGCGCCGACGCGGATCTATGTGCGCCCCATTCTGGCCTTGCTTAAAGCAGTGCCAATACACGGCATTGCCCATATCACCGGGGGCGGACTGCCCGGCAATATTCCACGGGTACTGCCGGGCAACTGCGATTGCCGAATCGATGCTACGGCCTGGCCTCGACCAGAGATTTTCCAGTGGCTGCAATCCGAAGGCTCGATTGACGATACCGAAATGCTACGGACCTTTAACTGCGGTATTGGCCTGGTCATCATTGTGTCTTCGGATACGGCCGCTCAAGCCCACGAAATGCTCGAAGCCAGCGGAGAGACGGTATACCGATTGGGTGAGGTGCAGGCCGGCAGCCGGGGCATTGTCTTTGACTGAACCCCCGGTCAAGTGCCGGCTCGTGGTACTGATCAGCGGCGCTGGCAGCAATCTGCAGGCAATCATCGACCGCTGTGCCGACGGATTCATTCCGGCCCAAGTGGCTGCAGTGATCAGCAATCAAGCTGATGCCTATGGCCTAACCCGGGCACGCGAAGCCGGTATTCCAGCTCATTGCCTCGATCATCGTGACTTCCAACGGCGGGTGGATTTTGATGCAGCGATGATAGATCTGGTCGATAGTTTCAGCCCCGATCTTATTGTCCTGGCCGGCTTTATGCGTATCCTGGGGCAGGATTTTGTCGAACGGTACCTGGGGTGTATGTTGAACATACACCCTTCCCTGCTTCCCCTTTATCCTGGCCTCGATACCCATCAACGCGCGCTGGCCGACGGGGTAAAAAACCATGGGGCAAGCGTACATTTTGTAACCGCAGAACTCGATGGCGGGCCGATCCTCATTCAGGGACATGTCCCGGTTGAGCCACACGATACGCCCGAAACCCTGGCACAACGAGTGCACACTGTGGAACACCAGATCTACCCGCAGGCGATCGCCTGGTTTGCAAAGGGCCGGTTGCGCTTAAGTGATGGGCGGGCCATGCTGGATGGAATGCCTGTGTTACTCCCTGATAATGCCCAGGAGGTCTTTTTCAGTCTTTCAACCGAGCCTGAACAGTAATCTCGACCTTCGAGTCGCCGAACAACCGTGGAGACTCGGTCGTGGTCCGGGCTGGGTAACTATCTTTTTCGAAAAAGCGTCGATAAACGCTGTCCATCACGTCAAAATCGTCAAGGCTTGAAAGATGAACATCAGCACGGACGATATCCTTGCACCCCAGCCCAAGCTCATCCAGGATATCGACGATCGCCTGCATGACAGCCTCGGTTTCAAGCGCTGGATCTCCCAGAGCTATTCTTCCAGCTGGAAGATCGGCAGCGACCAGTCCCGCCAGGTATGCGTAACGATCGTCAATGACAACCTGGCTAAAGGGTGCGCCCGAGCGGGGCACTGATCTTGGTTGAATTCTACGGATCATACAACCGCCCTGGCGACGTCGTTGACCCAAACAACAATCATAAAGGTGAAGCGCACGCGCCTGCAGCGAGGCTGCCTCAGTGACGAACGGGAGGATCTATCTCGAAAGCCAGGTCATCGTCTTTTTCGTAGACACGTACGCTGCCACCCGACGCAAGCTCTCCAAACAGTAGTTCCTCCGCCAATGCCTGGTTAATACGTTCGCGGATTAACCGCGCCATGGGTCGAGCTCCCATCGTGACGTCGTGACCATGGCGCGCTAGCCACTGACGGGCGCTGCTATCAAACTGCAGTGCAACATGTTTGTCGGCCAGTTGACTCTCCAGCTGAAGAATAAACTTGTCGACAACGTGTGCAATGGTCTGCTCATCAAGGGCGCCAAAGCGGATAATCGAATCAAGCCGGTTACGAAATTCCGGTGTAAACAATTTGTTGATCACTTCAGTGTCATCGGTACTGTGATCCTGGGTGACAAAGCCTACCGAGCCCCGCGCCATCTGGGTAGCGCCGGCATTAGTGGTCATCACGATAATCACGTTGCGAAAATCTGCTTTGCGCCCGTTGTTATCAGTCAGGGTGCCGTAGTCCATAACCTGTAATAACAGGTTGAAAACATCGGGGTGGGCTTTTTCGACCTCATCAAGAAGCAACACCGCATGTGGATTCTGGGTGATCGCCTCGGTTAATAGCCCGCCCTGATCAAAACCCACGTAGCCTGGCGGTGCGCCAATTAAACGCGAGACGGTATGGCGCTCCATATACTCAGACATGTCAAAGCGGACCAGCTCAATACCCAGGGTGAGGGCGAGCTGGCGGGTCACCTCGGTCTTGCCCACACCCGTCGGACCTGAGAACAAAAAAGATGAAATGGGCCGGTCCGGATTACCCAGGCCCGAGCGTGACAGTTTGATCGCGCTGACCAACGCACCAATGGCGATATCCTGACCAAAAACCACGCGCTTAAGATCACCGTCCAGAGTTCGCAACACATCTTTATCGGTGGCGCTCACGGTCTTTGGCGGAATCCGCGCCATCTTTGAAACCACGCGTTCGATATCAGACACGCCGACCGTTTTCTTGCGCTTGGAGGCAGACGCGAGGCGCGCCTGGGCGCCGGCTTCATCAATGACATCTATGGCCTTGTCTGGCAGATAGCGATCATTGATATACCGCGCAGAAAGTCCGGCGGCGGTGCGTAATGCAGGCGCGGTGTAACGCACGCTATGATATTTTTCGAACTCAGTTTTTAAGCCGCGCAGTATCTCGACGGTTTCTTCGACACTGGGTTCGAGCACATCGACCTTCTGGAAACGTCGGGACAGTGCGCGATCCTTCTCGAATATTCCCCGATATTCCTGATAGGTTGTTGATCCGATGCACCTGACATCACCAGACGCCAACATAGGCTTTAGCAAATTGGACGCGTCCATGGCTCCGCCTGAGGCAGCACCCGCACCAATCACGGTATGGATCTCGTCGATGAACAATACTGCACCCTCGGCTTCTTCAAGATCTGCCAGGACCGCTTTCAGGCGCTGTTCAAAATCACCGCGGTACTTGGTGCCCGCAAGTAAAGCGCCCAGATCCAGCGCGTAGATAGTGCTATCGATCAACGCTTCGGGAACTTGACCCTCGACAATCTTGCGTGCCAAGCCTTCAGCAATAGCCGTTTTACCGACACCCGCCTCACCTACATACAGAGGGTTGTTCTTGCGCCGTCGGCACAGAATCTGCATGGTGCGATCGATTTCACGTGAGCGTCCAATCAACGGATCGATCTTACCGGCAATAGCCTGCTCATTGAGGTTGACCGCAAACACAGCCAATGCGCTCTGGTACTCCTCGTCGCTGTCCTCATCATCGTCCTGCTCACTGGGCGATGGCAATTCACGCGGCGTGTCGCCTTTGTGGGCAATACCGTGGGAAACATAATTGACAATATCGAAGCGCGACACGCCCTCTTCACCCAGAAAATACACTGCATGAGAATCCTTCTCGGCAAACATTGCGATCAGTACGTTGGTGCCGGTAACCTCGCGCTTGCCTGAGCTTTGCACGTGCAGGATGGCACGCTGAATCACACGCTGAAAACCCAATGCCGGCTGCGGATCGATATCCTCTTCCTCGCTCAGCACGGGTACATACTCGTCGAGAAATTCCTCGAGTTTTTCACGCAAGTCCCTTACCTCGGCGCCGCAGGCTCGTATCGCCTTCGCCGCCGGTGGATTATCCAGCAACGCGGCCAGCAGGTGTTCTACCGTGATGTATTGATGACGTGCATCACGGGCATTCTGGATCGCACTGTTAAGGGAAAATTCAAGTTCGCTTGAAAGCATAGCGCTTACTCGGACTCCATCGTGCACTGCAGTGGGTGTTTGTTTTCGCGGGCAAAATTCAACACTTCGCGCACCCGGGTCTCCGCCACCTCAGCCGTATAAACCCCGCAGACACCAGACCCCTCAGTGTGTACTTTTAGCATGACTTGGACCGCCTGCTCCTGGGGAAGACGGAAGATTCGCTGCAGCACGGTGACCACAAACTCCATGGGCGTGTAGTCATCGTTAACCAGTAGCACACGGAACAGGCGCGGTTTTTTTAGCCGAGGCTTGGCTTCCTCGACTGAGGTGCCACCGGTTCGCTGGATGTCTTTACGCTCGCTCATTGTTACCCGGCAAGTGTGCCGCAAATCTATTGCTGTTGTGACTAATATAGGGTCAATAGCAGTCTTTTCTCAAGGCCCGATAGCGACCATTAAACCCTATTAAAACAGAAAACCGGCAGCAGGTTACCCTGTTGCCGGTTTTGTTTTTCAGTAACGTGCGAAAGTGGAACCCTGGCACCGCGCTAAAGTGGATCAACCAGTTGCGAACTGCTCCTCTTCAGTCGAGCCGGCCATGGCCGTTACCGAGGACCTACCCCCTTGAATCACGGTGGTCACGTCATCGAAATACCCAGCCCCTACTTCGGCCTGATGACTGGCAAAAGTGTAGCCTCGCTTCGAGGCGGCAAACTCGCGCTCCTGTACCATTTCTACGTAAGCCGTCATACCGTTGCGCACGTACTCATGGGTAAGGTCGAACATGTGGTACCACATGTTGTGTATCCCGGCGAGCGTGATGAACTGGTACTTATAGCCCATGGCACCCAGTTCGCGTTGGAACTTTGCAATCGTGGCGTCATCAAGGTTCTTTTTCCAGTTGAACGACGGTGAACAGTTATACGCCAGTAACTGGTTGGGGAACTGTTCATGGATTGCATCGGCAAAACGGCGTGCCTCGTCCAGATCCGGCACCGCGGTCTCGCACCAGATAAGGTCGGCATACGGTGCGTAGGCAAGGCCACGCGCGATCGCCTGGTCAAGGCCGGCGCGGGTCACATAAAACCCCTCGTTGGTACGCTCACCGGTAACAAATTCACAATCGCGCTCATCCACATCCGAGGTGAGAAGCGCAGCAGCATTGGCATCGGTGCGGGCCAACAGCACTGTGGGCACGCCACAGACATCTGCTGCCAGACGGGCCGCGACCAGCTTCTGGATCGCTTCCTGGGTAGGCACAAGTACTTTGCCGCCCATATGGCCGCATTTTTTCACTGATGCGAGTTGATCCTCAAAATGCACTCCGCCGGCACCGGCCTCGATCATTCCTTTCATCAGTTCAAACGCATTAAGCACGCCACCGAAACCGGCTTCAGCATCAGCGATGATGGGTACAAAATAATCGACGTCACCCTTGCCAGACGAAACCTGAATCTCATCGGCGCGTTTGAAAGAGTTATTAATTCGGCGCACGACGGCGGGGACCGAGTTAACCGGGTAGAGTGACTGGTCGGGGTACATCGTATCAGCGATATTGGCATCGGCCGCGACCTGCCAGCCTGACAGGTAGATCGCCTTGGCACCGGCCTTGACCTGCTGAACTGCCTGACCGCCGGTCAGGGCGCCGAGAGTTGGAACGTAATCGTCAGTATTGAGGCGCCGCCACAGTTTTTCGGCTCCCAAACGCGCCAGGCTGTGCTCGATATGCACCGAACCACGCAGACGTACCACATCGGCAGCCGTGTAGTCACGCTTGACATCGTTCCAACGCGGATTATCGGTCCATTGTGCTTCCAGGGATTTCGTGTCCTTGCTCTGCTCTACCATTGTTGGTTTACCCTCTTGATGTCGATGCTCAACCCTGCCAGCCTATGGCTTTTGCCACAATCGGAATAAGCATGTTTTAGCCGAGATTTCAGGCACTAACGTTAATTGGCCTGACCAAGTACAAAGTTTCGGTTCTATCTTAGCATTTGACAATTTAATTATTTCAATATTAATTATTAACTGGCGCTATTATAGAATCTATCAATGCATTGACTGAAAGCACCAAGAAGCCATGAGCGCACCACCGTACTACAAGCAGAATCGCCTCAAGCAGCTACGCGCTTTTTGCTATTCGGCTCGCCTGGGCAGCATCTCTCGGGCCGCTGAGCAACTATTTTTAAGTCAACCTTCAGTATCTTTACAGGTTCAGGCTCTTGAGCGTGAGCTCGATGTGGAGCTTTTTGAGCGTCGCGGGCCGAGAATCCGCCTGACATCCCAGGGAGAAGCCCTGCTCGAGCTGGCCCAACCGCTGGTACAGGGTATCGACGGTATTGCCGATTCCTTTGCTAGCGAATTAGGTAACCTCAATTCCGGTGAGATCAATATTGCAGCGGGTGAGTCCACTATTCTTTACCTGTTACCAGAGCCGATCAAACATTTTGCCAACACCTATCCCGGAGTACGAATCAAATTGCATAACGTAACTGGCCGTGATGGCATGGCGATGCTCCGTGCCGACGAGGCGGACTTTGCTGTGGGTTCCATGCTCGAGGTTCCCGAGGATGTCAGTTACCGGCCGATTTTTGATTTCAAAACTATGCTGATCACGCCACTGGATCATCCCCTCGCCGGCAAGCGTGCTGCCAGCATCAAACTGCAAGACATCGGCCCCCACGGTCTGATTCTGCCCCCGCGCCACCTGGCAACCTGGCGGCTGGTTGAAATGGTTTTTGCCCAGCACCAAGTCGATTATTCGGTTACGCTCGAAGCCGGCGGCTGGGAAGTCATCAAGAAGTATGTCGAGTTAGGCCTGGGCATTTCCATCGTCACCGCCATCTGCCTCGAAGGTGACGAAAAAGTTGCCCAGATACCGCTCGACCGTTTCTTCCCAAATCGCAGTTACGGCGTAGTGCTGCGAAAGCGTAAATACCTTTTGCCACCAGCACGCCAGTTCCTCGATATGATGGCGCCGGGCTTTTCCGGCCACCTCGACAGCACTATTGATGGCTGACGCCCTTTGCCACGAGAGGTAACCTCAAATTTTCCGGGCGACACTGGTTTATAATTTCCCGGTCAGTCACTTCGTCCTTAGCGTTTCATGCGACCTTATCTTCTCTTAACACGGCGCTCTTTTCACATCCTGCTGACCCTTTGGGCGCTGGTATTCGCTGGTGAAGCCAGCGCGCAGGAAATCGAGATCTGCTACAACTTTAGTTGTAAAACCCGTCAAACGGTAACGCTTTCTCAGACTGAATGGCACAGTATCATTGGCTGGTTCTATCCTGGCGCTACCAGCGCGGCTGGCGAACGTGAACAGCTACGCCGGGCGATTGGCTGGATGGAAGTTGTTGTGGGCCGTCACACCCCGACTCATCGCGACAAAGGCTTGAATCTGGAAAAAAATCCTAACTTTCCCGGCCAGCTTGACTGTATTGATGAGTCACTGAACATCACCACCTATATGCATCTGTTTGAATCGCAGGGTCACCTGCGCTGGCACCATGTGATGGATCGCGCTTATCGCAGTGGCGGCTTCGATGCGCATTGGGCTGGTCAACTGCAGGAGGTCGCCACCGGCGAGCGTTTCATCATAGACAGCTGGTTCCAGGATAACGGCATGCTTCCTTATATTGCGCGCAGTGCGAAGTGGGAAGATCTCACAGAAGCGCGCATCTTGCTTTTTAGCGAAGCAGACTGAGCCATCGCGGCGGCGGACGCTTTACCAGCTAAAGTGACAAATACCAAGGGTTCTGTCGTGGTCGGGCTATCCGGGGGTGTAGATTCCGGGATAGCGGCTTCACATCTTAAACGGGACGGCTGGAATGTCACGGCCCTGTTCATGAAGAACTGGGAAGAGGACGATGACGAGGAGTACTGCGCGGCACGCGAAGACCTTGCCATGGCATCTCAAGTCAGTGATGCGCTGGATATACCCCTTCGAACCGTTAATTTCTCGCATGAATACTGGGAGCGGGTCTTTGCCATTTTTTTGCGCGAATACCGATCCGGGCGCACGCCTAACCCGGATGTATTGTGCAACCGGGAAATCAAATTCAAGGAATTTCTGTCCTACGCCCAGCATCTGGGCAGCGACAAGATCGCAACGGGACACTATGCACGTATCCAAGAGTCCTCTAGCACATTTTTTCTGACCAAAGCCCGAGATCTTTCCAAGGATCAGTCATACTTTCTGCATGCGTTAGGCCAAAGCGCTCTCGCCCCGACTTTGTTTCCCCTGGGGGAGTTGAAAAAAACCGATGTCCGCGAAGAAGCGACCGCCCTTGGGTTGCCAAATGCCCAGCGAAAAGACAGTACCGGCATTTGTTTCATAGGAGAAAGACGCTTTAGTGAATTTCTCGCCCGCTACCTGCCGGTAACACCGGGCAGAATCCAAAACCTTGAAGGTGAGGTCGTCGGTGAGCACCAGGGTCTTTGGTTTTATACCCTGGGACAGCGCCAGGGTCTGGATATCGGCGGGCCCGGTGAGCCCTGGTATGTCGCCGGCAAAGATATGGAACACAACGTACTTACCGTAATTCAGGGACATGATCACCCAGCGCTGATGAGGCAATCGGTCGCGGTACAAGAAATGCACTGGATTAACGGCGCCCCAAAGAACTGGCCATTGCGCTGCCAGGCCAAAACCCGCTACCGCCAGACCGATCAGCCGTGCACTGTGCAACAAAATACCCCGGATCGTATCGAGGTGGTGTTCGATGACCTGCAGCGTGCCCCGACACCCGGGCAGTCACTGGTACTTTACGATAACGAGCGCGTTCTTGGCGGCGGGGTTATACACCAGGCCTAATGGTGTTGGTCCGCCATGGACTGACTTAATGCTATAACGCAAGCCTATGGCGATCTTTTGCCACCGAGTATTTTCCTTAACGCTATTTCATACGATCTGCTTTATCATCATCTTGATTCACTTGACCCTATTTCCTGAACGTAACTGGGCAACCGCATGCACAGAATCCTGATTGCCGGCTTTCAACACGAAACCAATACTTTCGGCGCGACCAAGGCCAAGTTTAAGGATTTTCAAGAAGCGGACGGTTGGCCTGGCCTGTTACAGGACGATGACGTAATTTCAGGTACCGCCGGCATCAATCTGCCTTTAGCCGGCTTCGTCGAAGCGACCCGGCAGGCCACCGACATTGAGTTATTGCCTGTGGTTTGGGCCTCTGCTGAACCGTCATCTTATGTAACCGATGATGCTTTCGAGAAAATCTCCCAGATGATTCTCGACGGTGTCGCTCGCGCAGGCCAGCTGGATGGCATCTATCTTGATCTTCATGGCGCGATGGTTACCGAATCTCATGAGGACGGCGAGGGTGAGTTGCTGTCCCGTATCCGGGCGATTGCAGGAAACCAGTTACCCATCGCTGTCAGCCTTGACCTTCATGCCAATCTCACGAGCCGTATGGTTCAGTTGGCCTCTTCACTTTCTATTTTTCGCACATATCCACACATCGACATGGCTGATACCGGGGCACGGGTGTATGCCATGTTGCGCCGACATCTATCCGGCGAAAACCTTTATAGCGCCATACGCCAAGCGCCGTTCCTGGTGCCGCTATCGGCACAGTACACCGGTGCTACGCCGTGCCGGGAACTCTATAGTCTATTATCTATCGAAAATGGCGCTGACACAGTCGTTTCTGATATCGCCATGGGGTTTCCCCCGGCAGATATCTTTGATGCTGGCCCTGCAGTTGTTGCCTATGGCCCCACTCAGGCAGACGCAGATCATGAGGCAGACCGATTAATCAAAGCCATTAAAGCAAGCGAGGATTTATTTGACAGTGCGCTGCTGTCACCAACCGCTGCTGTTTCCAATGCCATGGCAACCAGTGGCGCAAGACCCGTTGTCATTGCTGATGTTCAAGACAACCCTGGCGCTGGGGCAACCTCGGACACGACGGGACTGCTAAAAACGCTGGTTGATTGCAAGGCACAAAAAGCGGTGCTCGGCTTGCTTAACGACCCAAAAACGGCTGCGAAGGCTCATGCACTTGGAGTCGGCGGAATCTTTTCAGTAGATCTTGGCGGAAAATCTGGACTTCCCGGCCTAGGCCCCTACCACGCTACGTTCAAAGTGCTTAGGCTCAGCGATGGTCGATTTTCCTTCAGTGGCGCCATGTATGCAGGCGCTAGGGCAAAAATCGGCCCTACTACATTGCTCAAAATTGTTGACGATACGGCAGATGTTTGTGTCGTTGTCGGCTCCAAACGTTGTCAATGTCTTGACCGCGCTATTTTTACTCATATCGGCATTGAGCTGGAGAAACTGAAAATTATTGCACTCAAGAGCACGGTTCATTTTCGAGACGACTTCGAGTCGATTGCTGAGTGTATCCTGCATGCCGAAGCGCCTGGAGCCAACTACTGTCGATTAGACGACGTTCCCTACCAAAGGCTGCGACCGAAGGTTCGGCGCGGACCAAGAGGTAACCTGAACTGATTTACCCAAAAAATCGAAACCGACAGCATGGAACCCATTACTTGGTGCCACCATCACCCGCAAGCCCAGCTCAACTAATGTCGGGCCTCCCCAAGGATTCAACCAGTTTGGGCCAAGATCATTGATCGCGAGCGCCAGTGAAAGCGCCACAGCAAAAGCACTGCTGTAAGCGCGACCCCGACAATCATGCCCCACCACAAGCCCACCGCGCCCCAGTCGTTTACGATTCCAAAGAACCAGGCCGCTGGCAAGCCACAAAGCCAGAAACTCAACGAAATGAGCATCGGCCCGTTTACATCCTTGAGGCCACGCAAAGCCCCCTGAGTGGTAATGTAGGTCGCATCGAATATGTGCAGGACAGCGGCTACCATAAGCAACGGCACGGCGGCCGCGATCACCGCACCATCGCCCGTGTACAGATGCGCTATCCATTGAGGCACGGTGAGCACCAGAATAATTGAGGGTAATACCAACAACAGACTCGATGAAATCCCAAGGAAGCCACGTGCCCGTGCCAGTACCCAGTCACCCTGACCCACGGCCTGTCCGACCCGGGCCATGGTAGCGCTCGACAGGCTGACCGGGATCATGAAAGCCACGGTGGCATAGTTGATTGCCACCTGGTGCGCTGCCAGCCAGACATAACCCATCTTGCCCATGAGTAAGGCGATCGCGCTGAAAAATCCTGAGTCCAGCACCAGCGTCCCGGCAATGGGAAGACCCAGTTTTATCAAGTTAAGGCATTCGCGCGAAGGCAGCTGGAACAAACTGAACAATCGGCGCGCCCGGTAACGCTCAGATACAAACACAAACAGCGCCAGACCCAGTGCGTTCAGCATCATGACCAGAATCAGATTGAAGGCCGCACCCTCAACCCCCAGGGCGGGCAATCCCCAGTGGCCAAAAATCAGCACCCAGTTTCCAGCGACCACGACCGGTAGCGTGGCGATATTCACCACCAGCATAGGCCGTGAGTGGCCGGTTGCCTCACAGAGAAAGCGAAAGGCCATGTAAATACAGACTGACGGCATCGACCAGGCTGCAATATCAAGGTAGGCCTGTGCCAGCGGGATCACCTCGGGGTCGACCGACATCCAGTGCATCAAGCGCCCCATCTGGCGCAGCAGGAAAAATGCTGCAGCGCCAGTGCCGACGGCCAGCCATAACCCTTGCTGGAACGCATGTCGGATCGATTCATTACGCCCGGCGCCAAAGTGCTGGGCAATGGTCGGTGATAACGACATCATGATCCCAAGGCACGCAAGGAACACGAAGATCATGATAGCTCCGCCCAACCCGACCGCTGCAAGCTCAACAGAGCCCACCCGCCCCATCATCAGAATGGCTACGGTAGTATTGCTCACCTGGATGATCTGCGTCAGTATGATCGGCAACCCCAGCGTCAATAGACCGCCCAGTTCACTTTTAAATTTAAATGTAACAACGCTCATTGGTTAGCCGCAGGCCTGGATTCGCTTGGCTGCCTCTTCAACTTAACCAACAGATCGATCAAGCCGTGGATGATATAGATGCCGCAACAGGCTGGCCGCAAAGAAACCCCCTGCCACAATCACCAGTGTTAAGGCCAGCCCATGTGGGTTCCACAGGTCCATGCTGACACCGCCGATAAGTGGTCCGGCAAAAGCGCCCATACCCCAGTACACGCCGAATGCCGCCATCGCGGTAGCGAGCTCCACCCCCTTGAACCACTGCCCAGCAAGAATCATTGTCACAGTGTAGATCCCCGCAAAGAATCCCCACCACAAAAACAGTGTTATCCAGAGCAATACCGGTACGCCGACAACAAATGGCCAGACCAGGGCGCCGAGAACCCCAACGAAGGCGCACACCACCAACACTTTACGTGCATCGAAGTAATCGGCTGCCCAACCAATTGGCAATTGCAGCAGTGCGCCACCTATTGACCCAAAAAATAGCATCAGTGCTGCGGAAGATTCATCCAGGCCCACGCGCAACCCGTACACCGGCAGCAAGCTGACGCCAGCCAGATCCTTGAAAGCAACCACAAAACAGGCAAATGCCAGCAATGGCGCGACACGGATAAAACTGACAATCCCAAAACCTGACTCTTCAACCGAACTGGGTCTGTAGGTCCCGGCAAAAAGCAGTGGCAAACCGGCTAGCGCCATCAGCATGATGCCTGCAACAAACGGGGCTTCCCCTTCGACACCTGTCACGGACAGCATCAGCGGGCCCAGTGCAAAGCTCAGCGCCAGAGTCGTGTTGTACAAACCCATGACCCGGCCACGATGTGGCTCGGGGGTAATCTCGATCATCCAGGTCTCGGTCACCACAAAAAGGACGACACCAGTAAGCCCGCCCAGAAAACGAATCACAAACCAGGCGAAAATCGAATCGGTGCTCATTAAAGCAACTATCAGAACAATCTCGATAACCACACCAGCCAGCAGCAGTTTGCGGCCCTCGATCTGGCGCATGAACCGGGGAATAACAAAAGACCCCAGCATCACGCCGACCGGCCCCGCCATCGCCAGGGCACCAATCAGCGTGGCACTGGCTCCCCGGCTTTCGAGAATCAGGGAAAGCAGTGGTGTAAACAGGCTGATGGTAATGCCATAAATACTCAAACAGCCGATCAGAGCCGCCAGGGCAAGCAATTGCTGACGGTCCCACAAAGAACCCTCAGGAGATGTTCGTTTGAAATCTTGGGCCATGGATTACCGCTGGATTAAATTCCGAATTGAGATCTGGTCTGACCTAAATCATGATCGCGTCAGTTGTCACCGGGCATCGCTCGCGCAGTGGTAAAATATGTGCAAATTGCCCCCTAGCATTTTGCGGTATCGCAGCCAGGGCGCAGCACCTTTGTGGTCAACCGCTCCAATCCCACAAACTATTTGCCCGGCGTGCCCGGAATCTACCAGAGGTTTGATGAAATGAGTTACCAGCATATCCGCCTACCAGACAGCGGCGAGAAAATTAGCCTTAAAGATGGGCGGCTGAACATTCCTGACCAGCCCATTATCGGCTATGTGGAAGGCGATGGCATTGGCCCCGACATCACCCGGGCCATGTTACGGGTGCTTGATGCGTCAGTGGAAAAAGCCTATGACGGCAAGCGTCAGATTCACTGGTGCGAACTCTACCTGGGCGAAAAAGCCGGCTCTCTTTACGATGGCGACTACTTTCCAGCAGAAACCTTGACTGCCATCCGTGACCTGATTGTGGCTATCAAAGGCCCACTAACCACACCAGTGGGTGGGGGTTTTCGCTCGCTGAATGTCTCACTGCGACAGGAGTTGGACCTTTATGCCTGTGTACGCCCGGTGCGCTACTACACCGGCGTCCCCTCACCGATGCGCGAACCTGAAAAAGTCGACGTTGTGATCTTCCGTGAAAACACCGAGGACGTCTATGCAGGCCTGGAGTACGAATCGGGCACCGAGGATAACCTGCGCCTGGCGCGTTTTTTACGTGAGGAAATGGGGGCCAACTTCTTTGAGGGTGCGGGACTGGGCATCAAGCCGATCAGTCCGTTTGGCTCCAAACGGCTGGTCCGCAAAGCCATTCAGTATGCGATCGACAACCAGCGTGAGAGCGTAACCCTGGTACACAAAGGCAACATCATGAAGTTCACCGAAGGCGCCTTTCGCAACTGGGGCTATGAACTGGCCCGGGATGAGTTTGGCGATCAGGTGGTGACTGAAGAAGAACTCTACGCCGTGCATGGCGGAAAAGCACCCGAGGGTAAGGTGATCATCAAGGATCGTATTGCTGATATCATTTTCCAGTTACTGCAGTTGCGGCCTGCCGAATTTGATGTGATCGCCACCATGAACTTAAATGGCGATTATCTTTCTGATGCTGCGGCTGCCGAGGTTGGCGGCATGGGCATCGCGCCGGGAGCTAATACGGCCGACCATGTGGCAGTATTTGAGGCGACCCATGGCACTGCACCTAAATATGCCGACCAGGACAAGGTCAACCCTTCTTCGCTGATCTTCTCCGGGGTGATGATGCTCGAATACATGGGTTGGCGCGAAGCGGCCGACCTGATTAACGCCGCCTATCCCAAGGTTATTCAGGAAAAATTTGTAACCTACGATTTTGCCCGACTGATGGAAAACGCCCACACCGTATCGACCAGTACCTTTGCCGATGCACTGATCGCGCGCATTACCGGTAACGCTAAGGATCTTGCCCACTACGAACAGGAACGGCGCGAAACTCTGAAAAAGGAGCGCGCAGCCCGTGAAGCCAAGCGTATCAGTGATCCCATGGCAGCAATGAAAGACTCGGGCCGTCAGCCCTCCACTGCAGCCGGTATCATGTCGCCCTTAAAAAGCGTTCCATCTGAGACCACCGTTGCCAATGCCATGCAGCGTATGCGAGAGTTGGGGTTACGCTCGATCATGATTGAGCCCGATGAAAATGGAGACTGGGGTATTGTCACCCAGCGCGATGTAGTGACCAAAGTGCTCGGCGCAAACGCCTCGATCAACGATACGTCGGTAGGACAGATCGCCAATCGCAAACTTTTCAGTATTTCTGCCGACGCACCTCTGCCGTTGATTGCAGAGGCCCTGCGCGAATATGACGTACGCCGGCTCGTGGTGGAGGCCAAAGGCACACCGGTCGGCATCGTTTCGCAGACCGACCTGATCCAGGTGGTTGAGGAATTCGACTGGGGTTGGGAGTTGCATCAGTAGATTACAAAACCGGCGCATCAATCCATAACCGATAGGAGAGTTTCCAAGGTCGGTTAGCCTGGGTGAGAGCGTCTGGATATGGCAGCAAAAGCAGTATTGATCACTCATGGGGGCGATGGCCCCCAGGGCAATGATCACGCTTCAGGTATTCTGGCGAAGTTGGGCTATCAGCTTGACTGGTACCAACCCGACCAGGGTGATGTGCTACCCAAGATTGATGAGTCAGTCGCCATCACGCTGATCTACGGTGGCGGAAAACCTGAAGACGAAAAAGACTGGTACACGGCGCGCTACCCCTGGCTGCATGCGGAGATCGCCTTTGCAAAAGAGTGCATCGCAAATCAAATTCCCACCGTGGGATTTTGCCTGGGTGGGCAGATCATCGCCCACGTTCTTGGGGCCACCATAGAACCCCACCCCCAAGGCATGGGTGAATTCGGCTATTACCCTCTGACCTCAACTGAACAGGGCAAAGGTTTTTTTCCAGATAACTTTAAAGTCACTCAATGCCATTACCATGGCTTCAGTGCGCCAAGGGGTGCTACGATCCTTGCCCATACCCAGCACTTTGCCCACCAGGCATTTACCCATGGGAACACCACCTATGGCTTTCAGTTTCACCCGGAATGCTCTTTAGAGAACTTTCAACGCTGGCAGCATAAAAATCGGACGCTATATGACCGGCCCGGTGCACAAACCCGCGAAGAACAAGATCGGCTTGGCAGACCATCCCATGAATCCCAGGCAGCATGGTTGGATCATTTTCTGACCAAACTGGTGGGGCCATCAAGCTTCCAAAAATAGTCCAATTGAGCGGGCGGCAGATCACGTACGAACCCCTACTCTAGGACAAGAATAATGGTCATGTTTGATGTTCAAAATGAATACGACCAGCTACGCCATGTGATTCTGGGAACAGGTCTTGGAATGAAGCCCGAGGCCGATCCAAAGCTTCAGGCAGGTCTTCCCAAAACCAGTTTCATCTACAGCCAGCCTGATCCCACGGTGACCGAACGCGAATTTATGGGTGTACTCAAGGCCATGCGAGAACTCAACATCAAAGTAGAGCGGCCCAATCTGGTTGATTCACCACAGATTACCGATCAGACCTGCCCCCGGGATATTGGCTTTGTGATTGACTCGCTGTACTTCAAAGCCAGAAGTCGTTTCGCCTCACGCAATAGTGAACACCAAGGCATCGATCATCTGCTGGCGGGGTTTGAAAAGAATGCTCAGATCGAGATACCCGAGAAACTCTTTCTTGAGGGGGGCGACGTGGTACTGGCACCCGGACGGGTTTTTGTCGGATTAGGCGCACGCTCGAGCCGTGAAGGAATCGATTGGCTGGCCGCAGTGCTGCAAAAAAGAAATATCAAGCGTGAAATCATTATCGTCCCACACGATGTATTGCACCTTGATTGCTGCTGGAACGTGATCGACTCCAATCTTGCGCTGTGGTGTGAGGAGGCCACCGGCCCTTTTATGGATCTCAACGGCAAAAAGCCCCCCCCCTCGATTTGCAGACCATACCCGTCAACCGGGCTCAGCAGGCGGCACTCGCAACCAACGTGTTAACGGTTGGGCCACGGCAGATTCTGGCACGCGATCACCCACTATGTGAGCCAATTAACCGCAGTCTGGCAGATGATTTTGGTTTTTCGGTGACACTCTTAAGCTTTGATTGCGTACCATCGATCGGGGGCTCTTTTCGTTGTGCCACACTTCCCCTGGCAAGAGGATGACCGCCAGGTTGGGCGGGTAACGGCGAGACAGCGTGGGAAGTACAAGCGCACTCGGCAGCCGCAGCGTGGCTGATTTCGGCTAACGATCCGTTAGGAAAGCCAAATGGCTCAAATCAATCAGAGAGAATTACCCAAACCAGTGACCCACACTGCCAAATCAGCTTTGCCTGGTGTATATAGTCAGTAGTCAGACCCAAGATCTAACCTGTCTTCATGAAAAACGAAAACGACCCCCTACTACAGTCTTTTAAGTTAAAGCACCTGACCCTGAAGAATCGGGTCATGTCGACCAGCCATGAGCCAGCCTACTCAGAGGACGGCCTACCCAAAGAACGCTACCAGCTCTACCATGAAGAAAAAGCCAAAGGCGGCATTGGCCTGACCATGTTTGGCGGCGGCACACTGGTGGCACCGGATACGCCTGCGGCTTACGGCAATCTTTATGCGGGTGATGATCAGATCGTGCCGCATTTTCGAGAACTCGCCCGACGGGTACATGTCCATGGTGCTGCGACCATGTGTCAGATCACCCACCTGGGACGGCGCACTTCTAATTACGCAGGGCACTGGCTGCCAGTCATTGCACCTTCAGCTGTGCGCGAACCCGCCCACCGTGCTTTTCCCAAGGCCATGGAAGATTGGGACATCAGAAGAATTGTCAGCGCCTATGGTGCTGCAGCGGCACGTTGTCGTGAGGGGGACTTGGATGGCATCGAAGTCTTTGCAAACGGCCATCTGCTGGACAGTTTCTGGACGCCAGCAATCAACCGGCGCACCGATGCCTACGGCGGATCACTCGAGAACCGAATGCGCTTCTCGATAGAGGTATTAGAAGAGATTCGCCGACAGGTTGGAGACGACTACATTGTGGGTATCCGGATGATGTTTGATGAAGCGCTCGATGGCGGCCTTCAGTTTGATGAAGGAATGCAGATTGGTGAGACACTGGCTAATACCGGCATGATTGATTTTTTCAATATCAACCGCGGTCATTGCGCGACCAGTGTCGGCCTTGCCAACCTGATTCCCAACATGGGTACCCCACAGGCACCGCATCTTGAATTCGCCGGTGAAGTCCGCCGTCACTTTGATCTGCCGGTGATGCATGCGGCCCGCATCAACGATGTCGCCACAGCTCGCTATGCGGTCAAAGAAGGCTTGTTGGATCTGGTGAGTATGACCCGCGCTCATATGGCAGACCCGCACATTGTCGCCAAGATCATGCGTGGCGAAGAAGATCAGATTCGCCCCTGCGTCGGCATGGGCTACTGTATTGACAGAATCTACGGAGAAGGCGAAGCCTTATGCGCACACAATCCAGCGACCGGTCGTGAGGCTTCCCTGCCGCACGTTATCACCCGTAGCATCACGCCCTCGCGCCGGGTCGTGGTCGTAGGAGCGGGCCCAGCAGGATTGGAAGCGGCCAGAGTATGCGCATCTCGAGGCCATGAGGTAATCCTGCTGGAAGCATCGAGCACACATGGCGGGCAAGTCAATCTTGCAGCCAAGGTGCAGCGGCGCAAAGAGATTCTGGGCATCACAAACTGGCTGTTTGACCAATGTCAGTGCCTTGGCGTCCAGACGCGCTTTAACTGTCTGGCTGAGCAAGAAAGCATTACCGAGCTTTCGCCCGATATCGTCCTGATCGCCACAGGTGGTTTACCTCATGCAGGCTACCTGAACGAAGGAGCAGACTTAGCGGTCAGCAGCTGGGATATTCTCTCAGGGACTGTCCCTATAGCCAAGAACGTTCTGTTTTTTGATGATAACGGTCAACATGCCGGGGCCTCCTGTGCCGAATTTCTGGCGCAGAGCGGCTGCGCTCTTGAATACCTGTCGCCCGAGATGATGATTGCCCCCGACATCGGCGGCACCAACCACCCCGCGTACCTGAAGAGTCTGTACGGTAACGATGTCACGATTACCTTGAACCAGCGCTTAACCGGGATCACCCGAGAGGACGATGGCTTTTGCGCAACCATCTATAACGAATATACCGATCAGAGCATCCAACGACGCGTTGGCCAGGTGGTATCTGATAACGGTACTTTACCGGCGGATGATCTCTACTTTGATCTTAAATCTGGATCGACAAACCTGGGCGAGGTTGATCAATCTGCCTTGCTGGCAGGTACAGCCCAAAACCAAGTGAATAATCTAGAAGGTACTTACCAGTTATTTCGAGTTGGCGACTCGGTCACCAGCCGCAACATTCATTCAGCCATCTATGATGCCCTGCGTCTTTGCGTGGCGTTTTGACAACCCCAATCAGAAGGCACTCGCGATCGTGCTCGAGATTGCCGTTAATCCTTTGGCGCAGATTATGAGATGCGCCGGACGGGCCAGGAAAAAAGATCCCTTACCGGGAAAATCCGACCCGCCCCCTTAAAGTACCACCGCTTGAGTCAGCCCTTCAAGCGCTCGTTGGTTGGATCCCAGGCCGCCTGCGCCAACACGGTCGCTTTTCGACGCTCACCCAATATCCGGATATCAAAGGTACTACCAGCTGATTCATAACCGGAATTCACATAGGCAAACGCCAGGCTCTTTTGGACAGTGTGGCCATAACCACCGCTGGTGGTCACACCGATAATGTCATCACCGCTCAAGACCGGCTCGTTACCCATGGGGTCCGCATCAACGGCGTCAACTTCGCAGTAGACCAGATGACTCGGGACACCCTCAGCCTTCTTGCGCTCGATAACATCAGCACCGATATAGCCACCGGATTTTCGGGCAAAACGCAGCATGTCAGCCTCGACCAGGGAGATCTCTGTGGTCAGCTCTGCACCCCATCCCTTATAGGCTTTTTCCAGGCGTAACGAATTCATCGCGTAGGTGCCAAAGCGGCGAATACCCTGCGCCTTGCCGGCCTGCATGAGGGCGTCATGGAGATCAGCGAGCTTACCCATGGGGCAGTGCAATTCCCAACCCAGCTCACCCACATAGGAGACCCGCAGGGCGCGCACTGTAATGTCAGCGACGGTAATCTCCTTTGCACTCATCCAAGTAAAGCCCTCGTCGTTGGTAAGGCCGGCATCGGTGAGCGATGAGAGTACTTTGCGCGATTTGGGGCCACTCAGCACCAGTACCCCATAGTCATCGGTTACGTTGCGCACTGTGACATCTTCGCCCGGCTCGATGTGCTGCACCAACCAGTCCAAATCGTGTAGTTCTGCCACAGCACCCGATAACAGGTAGTAGTGGCCTTCAGCCACACGGGTCACGGTAGCCTCACTCTCGATACCGCCCAGCGGTGTCAACATCTGGGACAACACGACACTGCCATCTTTTGTCGGTACCCGGTTGGCACAGACCCGCTCGAGCAGCGCTTGCGCCCCGGTACCCCTAACTTCGTACTTGGCAAAACTCGTAAGATCAGTAAGGCCAACGGCTTCACGCACTGCGCGACATTCTTCGCCGACCGCCTCAAAGCTGTTGTTACGCCTGAAGCCGTATTCCTCCTCAACCCCTGCCGGGGCATACCACTTGGCCCGCTCCCAACCAAATGTATCGCCATACATGGCACCGGCGTTCTTCAGAGTCTCATACAGTGGTGTAACCCGGGTGGGCCTACCTACATCTCGATATTCGCCGGGCAGATGCGGCTGATACATCTGCTGATACTCATCTATGGATTTGGCAATGGCGTAATCACCACTGGCCCACTTGCCATAACGGCGCGGATCCATATCACGTACATTGATCTCGGTCTGGCCGTGCACCATCCACTGCGCCAGATACTTGCCACACCCCGGACCCTGGGTGATACCGATCGAGGCGCCACAGCACAACCAGTAGTTGCGCAGACCCTGCGCCGGCCCCAACAAAAAACCGCCATCCGGGGTATGGGTAA
>Ga0208406_1000028_pt1 | contig 55372 bp, 53 predicted proteins | sample ETNtaG_15_FD_185769 | JGI IMG/M metagenome (GOLD analysis project Ga0208406, IMG submission 185769) | Marine microbial and viral communities from oxygen minimum zone, Eastern Pacific Ocean - ETNP201302PF89A (SPAdes) (version 2) | ecosystem: Environmental > Aquatic > Marine > Oceanic ...
CCATGAATTTACACTACTGAAGCAGGTGGGTTGAGGAGCATTTTTATGAGTTCAGTATCAACAGCTGAAATAACCGAAAACTGGATTGAGATTGGGAGAGTGGATGACATTCCCCGCCTCGGTGCACGTGTGGTCAACACGGCCGAAGGTGACATCGCCGTGTTTCGAACAGCGGAGGACGAAGTCTTTGCACTCAGGGACAGCTGCCCGCACAAGGGCGGGCCTCTTTCACAAGGGATTGTCCATGGCAAGCGCGTCACTTGCCCGCTGCATGATTGGAAAATTCACCTCGACAGTGGTGAGGCCGTCGCCCCCGATGAAGGGTGCGCGGCATCGTTTCCGGTTCGCATCGAGAATGGGATGTTGTTTTTATTGTTGGTAGTCGACTAGGGCTGTCCGAATTTTTAGCAAATAGTTTTTTAGCAAAAAATCTTTATCAAGGAGAGCTTGTTATGTCGTACCTGGAACCAACAGAGTTTGTACCAAAAATGATCGAATCAGGCGAATCGAAGGTTCACATGTCAACCAAGGATACATTAATACGTAGCTTTATGGCGGGAGCTATCCTGGCATTGGCGGCCATGTTTGCCATTACCGTGGCCACCAAAACCGGTTCGCCCCTGCTGGGGGCAATATTATTCCCGGTCGGCTTTATCATGCTTTACCTGATGAAGTTCGATCTGCTAACGGGTGTGTTTACCCTGGTGCCACTGGCACTGATCGATAAACGACCGGGCGTCACTGTTGGTGAAGTGCTGCGTAACTGGGGCCTCGTGTTTATCGGCAACTTTGGCGGAGCCCTGGCTGTGGCCTTGATGATGTCGTTTATCCTTACATATGGATATAACATTGACGGCGGTGTACTTGCAGAAAAGGTCGCCAAGATTGGTGAATCAAGAACACTGGGTTACAAAGCTCATGGCATGGATGGCTGGGTGACCATCTTCATTCGCGGCATGCTGTGTAACTGGATGGTGTCCATGGGCGTGGTCGGTGCCATGATTTCAACGTCAGCCACTGGCAAGATGATGGCCATGTGGATGCCAATCATGCTGTTCTTTTTCATGGGCTTCGAGCATTCGATTGTCAACATGTTCCTGTTTCCATTTTCCATGATCATGGGGGGTGGCTTTACCATCTCGGAATATCTGATCTGGAATGAACTGCCGACGGTATTCGGCAATCTGGTCGGAGGCTTCGTGCTGGTGGGTCTGCCGCTTTACCTGACACATGTCAGGACAAGCCCACAACGCTTGGTGTCAGACAATTCGCAATTGCGAAAACTGACCGTCTCCTCCATCTCTCCGAGCCTCACGAGGGAGGTTGCCTCAGGCGAGTCCTTCGACCATCAATGGACCCCGAAACCCCGCCGTGGTCTGTATTACATCACTCCCAACAGCCCTAATAGCTATTTCACCTTCATTCAGATGTTACAGAAAACCACGATGACCCTGATGGACTCAGTGTTGATGTTGGCAGGGCCTGAGTTTCGGAAGTTGATGCGAGAAGAGTTAGAATGGAATCCGGGAGAAAAGCCGAATTAACTATATAGCGTGAGTCATTGTCTTGGCCTCCGTGTGAACTAAACTACACGAAGTGTCCTAAAGGTTCCTACATTCCTACAGCTGACCCGTTATGGCAACGTTCGCTCCACACTCCTTACATCGGTCCCGGCCTGTTCGGTATCGGCCAGGTCGACTGTTTCTGATTGCAATCATGTTCCTGATGATGGGCGGCTGTGAGTCAGATCGCGAAGAGCTCGAAGCCAGCAACAGCTGTGTATGGTGCCGCCTGAATGGCGCTGACCTCGCCGGCGTTGATCTTGCCGGGGCAACCCTGTGGATGGCTTTTCTGGAAAGGGCAGATCTGCAGGGGGCGATACTCAAGGGCGCTAATATCAACCGGGTGAAATTCACCGGTGCCAATCTGACCCAGGCAAATCTTTCTGGTGCAGATGCACGCAAAACGGTCTTTACCCATGCCGACCTCAGCGGCGCTGATCTTAGCGATGCGAATCTTGCCGAGGCAATTCTTGAAGAGGCAAATCTTACCGGTGCGAAACTCGATGGGGCTACGATGCTGATTACAATAATGCATCGGGCAGATTTTTCTGGTGCCAGCCTGGTATCTGCCAATGTCCGCCAGGCTCTAGGTCGAGAAACCGTTTTTGCCGGCGCAGATCTTTCTGGGGCAGATCTGGGTTGGGCTGTGCTGGCGGGAGCAGACTTTCGCCAGGCAAATCTTAGCGGTGCTGATCTAGAGGGAGCCGACTTGACTGGTGCGGATCTCACTGGCGCCATCTGGACAGACGCCAGCCCATGTTACTCTGCTAGCTGCGATGAAAGAGCCTATGCCGACTGACAGCGGTGTCGCGTAAGAAGTGATCTGAATCAAGAGAAGAAGTCATGTCAGAACCTTTATGTGTCATTGTGGGCTTCGGCGAGGGCCTTCACCAAATCGCTTATGCGCATTTGCGTGAAAGTGTGCAGCGTTGCGACGATCTACACTATTCCGAGCCGTGGCCCTGGATGCATCCGCCACGCCATGCTCTGGGAGCGTTGCTGATGGAGCAAGGCCACTACAAAGAAGCTGAAGAAGTCTATCGCGCAGATTTAGGATTAAACGATGCTGTACAACGCTGTGCTCAACACAAGAACAATGTCTGGTTTCTTCACGGTTTGGTTGAATGCCTAAAGCATCGCGGCGAAACCAAAGAGCGTACTGATCTTCAGGTGCTTTTGAAGACCGCGCTTGCAAGAACGGACATCGCTGTCACGTCCTCGTGTTGTTGCCGCAAAACGGTCGTTGATATTGGCAACTGCTGAGCGGCCAACTATTATAAATAGAGGCTTCGGGCTGCTCTACTCGTCTTCCCCGCGCATCAGTTCATCCGCGCGCACCCACTGACGGACGCTATTGGGCGGAGGCATGGGCGCACCGTCGTAATTCATGGCATCCAGCAAGTCGGCAGTGGGTACAGATTGCCCACGGGTTCTGAATAGGCCGCGGGTCGTGGCCCGGGCCGCACGGGTGTCGCCGGTCAGTATGTCGTGGCGAAAATACAGCCACTTATCATCCCAGCCGAGAATACTGCTCTTCAGTGTAATTTTCTCAAAAGCATGCAGCGGTCGCTCAAAGCGCACCATGACGCCACCGGCAATCGGAAACCAGCGCTGGCGCAATACCGCACCCACCAGGCCACACTGGGTCATCAGGTCAAAGCGTCCCAGATCCATCAGGGTGAGGTAGCGCCCGTTGTTCATATGCGCGTTGGTGTCCAGATCGTTGGGCCATACCCGCATGGCAATTAACGATGGCCGCAGAGCAGGGCTAAGCCGGGTAGTCAGTGCCCGGCCGAACACCCGGCTGGCACGCAAAAAGGGGTACACGCGCTTATCAGCTCGGCAAACCGCCGGTGAAATACCTAAAAGGCGTCATCTGGGAAGGTCATCATGGTGGCGCCACCCGACATGATGGATGCAAAAAGCGCGCCGCTTTGCGGCAGGATGCGCTCCATAAAAAAGTGCGCAGTGGCGATCTTGGCCTGGTAAAACCCGGTGTCATCATTGTCTTGTTTTTCCAGTGCGACTTTGGCCATCTTTGCCCACAGGAAGGCCAGCGTCACCAGCGCAAAAAGTTTCAGGTATTCGCTGGAGGCAGCGCCTGCCTCATTAGGGTCTTTCAGACCGGCCTGGGCAATCTGCCCGGTAGCCAGTTGCAGGCGGCCGAAGGCTTTGGCCAGCGGCAGCACAAAGGGCTGCAGCTCGGCGTTCGCCGTGTTGCTGGAAATCCAGGCCTGCACCGGATGAAAGAAGCGCCGCAGATAGCGACCCATGTGGGCGGTCAGTTTTCGCCCCACCAGGTCCAGTGCCTGGATGCCGTTAGCACCTTCATAGATCATGGCGATGCGCGCGTCACGGGCGTATTGCTCCACGCCGTTATCGTGAATATAGCCATGCCCACCATAGACCTGCACCGCCATCTGCGCCGTGTCGTGGCCGACTTCTGAGAGGTAGGATTTCACCAGCGGGGTGAGCAGTTGCACCAGGTCATCGGCCTGTTTGCGCTGTTCGGCATCTTCGCTGCGATCGCGAATGTCGATTTGCCGGCCGACCCATACGGCGAGTGCCCGCGTACCTTCGGTAAAGACGCGCATGGTCAGGAGCATCCGTCGGATGTCGGGGTGTACCAACAAAGGGTCGGCGGCCTGCTCGGGGTAGCGTGCCCCACTAAGGGCGCGGCCCTGCTGACGATCACGCGCATACTCGACCGCGGCCTGGTAGGCGCTCTCCCCCAAGCCCAGTCCCTGGATGCCGACACCGAGTCGGGCATCATTCATCATGGTGAACATCGCCCGCATACCCTTGTGCGGTTCACCGATCAGCCAGCCGGTGGCGCTCTCCAGGTTCATCTCGCAGGTGGCCGAAGCCTTGATTCCCATCTTGCTTTCTATCCGGGTGCAGCGTATTGGGTTGCGCTCGCCCGCTTCTCCATCATCGTTTGGGAGAAATTTTGGCACAAGAAATAAACTGATGCCTTTAATACCCTCCGGGGCATCCGGCAGCCGCGCCAGCACCAGGTGAATGATGTTCTCGGCCAGGTCGTGCTCCCCGGCCGTGATGAATATCTTGGTGCCACTGATAGCATGCGAGCCGTTTTCGTTGGCGACTGCCTTGGTGCGAATGAGGCCCAGGTCGGTGCCGCACTGGGATTCGGTCAGGCACATGGTGCCCGACCAGATGCCGCTGACCATCTTTGGCAGATAGCAGTCTTTGAGCTCATCGCTGGCAAAAGTATTTATCGCGCGGTAGGCGCCACGCGTCAGGCCGACATAGGTCGCAAACGCTACGTTGGCCGAGCAGGCCATTTCCTCGAGCAGCACGTTGAGTGCTCCGGGCATACCTTGCCCGCCGTACTTCGGGTCACAGGGTAGGCCGATCCAGCCGCCCTCGGCATACTGGCGGTAAGCATCGGCAAATCCTGGCGGGGTGGTGACCTTGCCATCGTCGTATTGGCAGCCACTGGTATCGCCGCTGTGGTTTAAAGGGAAAAGTTCGTTCTGCGCCAGTCGGGCAGCTTCTTCCAGAACAGGATCGACAAGGTCCGCGGTGGCATCTTCACAGCCGGGCAGAGCGGTGATCTCGGTCGGGTCGAAAAGCTCGTTGTAAACGAACTGCATATCGCGTAGTGGTGCGGTGTAGCTGGGCATAGTTTTCTCTTTATCGGATTCAGTTACGCAAAGGCTTGCCGGTCTCAAGCATATGCTCGATACGGTCCAGGGTCTGCGGCGTGCGCAGCAGGCTGACAATCGCGTTGCGTTCCAGGGTGAACAGCTTGTCCTCGCTAAGGGTTTCGGTGGGGTCCACCTTACCGCCGGCCAGCACGTGGGCCAGTTTCTTACCTACGGTGACGTCATGGTCGGTGGCTTTGCCGGCACGATGAAAGTCATTCAACACCAGTGTCATGGCCGCTTCACCCGAGGGGCCCGGCAGGGTGAGTTCGCGCGGTTCGGGTGGCGCATAGTCCTTTGCCATTGCGAGTGCACGCTCCTTGGCACTTGCCAGCAGGCGGTCGCGGTTCATGACGATGTTGTCGCTGGGCCTTAGGTACAGTAAGGCCCGCGATTCCTCCGCCGATTTGCCGACTGTCGCTGTTGCTACAGTTTCGAACACTTTGCTTACGGCTGGCATCGGGCCCTTGGGGTGTCTTGGGTTTTCGCTCCAGCGCAGCAGCATCTCCTTGCAGCCACCCCACGCCGGCACCAGTCCTACACCCACTTCGACCAGGCCCATGTAGGTCTCGGCGTGGGCTTCTAGTGCATCGCAGTGCAGTAAGACCTCGCAGCCACCACCAAGGGCCATACCTGACGGGGCGCCGACCACCGGAAAGGGCGCGAACTTGAGTGCCTTGTACACATCTTGGCCCTGCTTTACGGACTCGGTGATCTTGGGCCAGGCTGCAATATTGGCCGCGAAAAGACCTACACCGACATTGGCGCCTACCGAGAAATTCGTACCTTCGTTGTGAATCACCAGAGCCCGGTAACCCTGTGCCGGGATAATCTTGAGTGCCTTGGAGGCTGCCGCCATGATGCCCTCGTCAATAGCATTCATCTTGGAGTGAAATTCCAGGCACAACACCTTGTCGCCGATATCCCACAGACTGGCCGAACGGTTGCCATCGATGCGCTCCCCGGCGCGCTTGATGTCTGCCAGCAGCAACACGCCATCAGCGTGGTCCACATTGTGGTAGGCACCATCGGTGCCAAAATATTGCAGTTTGCCATTTTCTACCTGGTAAAAACTGCCTTCACCCACCTGTTGCAGCAATGGCGGTACCGCCATGCCCTGTTCTGCCAGTTTTTTTGCAAACCATTGTGGGCCGAGTTTGTCGATCAGTTCGAATGGACCCCATTTCCAGGCGTAACCATTTTTCATGGCCTCGTCGACCGCGTGAATGTGATCCGCGATCTGCGGTACCAGTGCGGCGGCATAACTTAAGGTGTACGAAAGCACCCGCCAGGCGTACTGGCCGCCACGGTCGGGGTGTTCCACCAGGGCACGTAGTCCCGCACGTGCCGCCTCGACACTGGCGAGCGAGGATTTGTTGGCTGGGTGATATTTACCGGTCTTAAGATCCAGAGCTTCTTTCACCTTTTTGCCCCCGGCACGGTTGAGGCGATAAAAGCCGCCTTTACCTTTGCGTCCGGTAGAGCCTTCGGCAATCATCTTTTCGATAAAGGCGCTGGGCCGGTGGATGTCACGGTACATGTCCTCGTCTGGCAGTGTTGCCAACATCGAACTTTCCACGTGTGGCTGTAGATCTATGCCGACGAGATCCAGCAGGCCGAATATTCCGGTCTTGGGAATGCCCATGGGCTTGCCGATGATCGAGTCGGCTTCTTCGACAGTGAGGCCGTCCTCAAAAGCAAAGCGCACGGCAACCCCCATCCACAGGATGCCGATCCGGTTGGCAATAAAACCCGGGGTATCCTTGCAGTCCACCACCGATTTACCCAGCATGCGGTCACCAAAATCCCGCAGGGTGGAGATCACCTCGGCATGGGTATCGGGCCCCGCGACCAACTCCAGTAGCCGCATGTAGCGTGGCGGATTAAAGAAGTGGGTCACGGCAAAATGCTGGCGAAAATCCTCGCCCATGCCGTCGACAAGATGGGCGAGCGGGATGGTCGAGGTGTTGGAGGTGACGATCGCGCTGGCCTTGCGATGTTGGTCGATCTTGCGGTACAGCGCTTGCTTGATTTCAAGGTTTTCAATAACGACCTCGATCACAAGATCGCACTCGGCAAGCCACTCCAGGTGATCCTCAACATTGCCAGGCCGGATTCGTTTGGCATTGCGTTGGTGCATCAGCGGCGCTGGGTTGGTTTTCAGCATTCGCTGGATAGCGCCTTTTGCGATCGCGTCCCGGTCCGACCCTTCCTTGGGGAGGATATCGAGCAGGATTACGTCTATCCCGGCGTTGGCCGCCTGGGCGGCAATGCCCGAACCCATGACACCTGAGCCGATAACAGCTACTTTTTCTATAGATGACATTCAGGCAGCCTCAAGTACGGTGGCAATACCCTGGCCCCCGCCGATACATTGGGTCGAAAGGGCATAGCGACCTCCCTCGCGTTGCAGAACCTGGGCCGCTTTGCCCGTGATCCGTGCGCCAGTTGCGCCCAGCGGGTGGCCAATGGCGATCGCGCCACCATCTATGTTTACCTTGGTCGAATCCAACTCCAGGTCGCGTATCGAGGCTATAGACTGAGTCGCAAAAGCTTCGTTGATCTCGATCACATCCAGGTCTGTGGCGCTGATACCGGCACGTACCAGCGCTTTACGTGAGGAGAATATCGGGCCAAGCCCCATGGTCTCGGGCTTGCAACCAGAGACTGCAAAACTGACGATGCGGGCTATTGGCTCAAGACCGTTCGCCTTGGCGTAATCGGACGAGCAGACCAGCGTCGCCGCCGCGCCATCGGTCAGTGGTGAGGCGGTGCCGGCGGTTACGCTACCGTTCTCATCGAAGGCCAGCTTCAGGCCGGCCAGCCCTTCAAGGTCGGTAGTCGGGCGCAGACAGCCATCAGCATCAATGGTGCTGCCATTAACCTCAATCGGCACTATCTCGTCAGCCAGCCGGCCTTGTGACTGTGCCTCACCGGCCTTTTGCTGGCTTGCGACAGCGAAGGCCTCCTGCTCCTCTCGACTGATCTGATACTCACGGCCGACGTTCTCAGCAGTCTCACCCATGGACATATAGGCAGCCGGCATGCTTTGGCACAGTGCAGGATTCGGCATGGGGTTAAAGCCTGACATGGGTATACGGCTCATGGATTCGACTCCGGCGCATATAAAGACATCGCCCGCGCCCATTTGAATAGCACCAGCAGCCATGTGGATAGCCTGCATGGATGAGCCGCAAAAGCGGTTGACGGTGGTGCCGGCAACGGAAATCGGCAGGCCAGCTATCAGTACTACCAGCCGGGCCATGTTGAAACCCTGCTCGCCTTCGGGAAAGGCGCAGCCGAGGATCAGATCCTCGATATCATCCGGGTTGACCCCGGTGCGTTCGATCAGCCCCTTGACTGCGTGGGCAGCAAGATCGTCCGGACGCACCTTGGCGAGCCCCCCTTTAATGGCAAAGTGAAAAGGCGACCGGGCATAGCCGGCGATGACGATGTCTTTCATTCAAAAACTCCTTTGGAAATCAGTAAGAGGTCGTGTTCAGTAATTCAGCATTCAATAACTAAGGTATCAGTTGCCAGCCGCCGCCCGGACAGGTTGTTCATCCAGTGCGGCCAGGGCTTGGTCGCGGACGCTGGCCAATTCACCCAGCGTGGCATCCAGGTCGTCCTTTTGCGCCTTCAGCGCTTCGACACGAATATTCACCTTGTCTAGCAGTAACAGGATCTGGTCATGCTGGGCTGGGTCGGCATCGTACAGATCAAGATACTCGCCGATATCGGTGAGGCTGAATCCCAGGCGCTTGCCGCGCAGAATAAGTTGTAGTCGGCCACGCTCGCGGTGGGTATAGATCCGGGTAGTGCCCGCTCGGCGCGGATTTACCAGGCCCTTGGTTTCATAAAAACGGATCGCCCGAGGGGTGATCCCGAGCTCCCGGGCGAGCTCGGTGACCGTCAACATATCACCGGTTCCGTCATTCATGACGTACTAGACCCTTTGTGCTTTTCGACCTCTTCGGCTACCAGTTCTTTTTTCGACAGTTTGCCAATGATGGTTTTGGGTAGCTCGAGACGGAACTCGATCTGCGAGGGCATCTCTATCTTGGAAAGCTTGTCTGCAAGGAAGGTTTTCATCTCGTCTTCCGTGATCTTTTCTCCCTCCTTCAGTTTGACGAAGGCCTTGGGGCTCTGGCCACGGTAGTCATCGTCAATACCGATGACGGTCACCTCGGCAACAGCGGGATGCAGGTAGATAGCTTCTTCGACCATTCGTGGATAGACGTTGTAGCCGCTACACAGAATAAGGTCTTTGAGCCGGTCAACCAGGAAAAAGTGTCCGTCTTCATCCATGTAACCCACATCACCGGTGCGAAACCAACCTTCGCGCAGGCTGTCGGCAGTTTCTTGTGGGCGGTTCAAATAGCCTTTCATGACCTGCGGGCCTTTTATCCAAACTTCACCGCGTTCGCCGGTGGGCACAACGTCGTTAGGTGCTTCGAGATCGTGAATCGAGATTTCTGTACCAGGTACGACCTGGCCGATCGAGCCGGGCTTATTAATATCTTGCATGGCGTTACAGGTGGCGACCGGTGCGGTCTCGCTCAGACCGTAGCCTTCGACCAGCCGGCATCCTGTCAGGCGCTCAAAAGTTTCTTTGACTTCAAGCGGTAGCGGCGCACCACCGGAGATGCAGTAGCGCACCGTTGACAGATCATATTTGGGAAGATCGGGCGACTGATTGATTGCGGCATAGATTGTAGGAACCGCAGGAAAGATCGTGGGCTTTTTCTTATTGATTGTCGCCAGGGTTTGACTCAGTTCGTAGCGGGGCAGCAGGATCATCTGTGCACCTGCGGCAACGGCGAAGTTCATTACCGCTGTCATAGCAAAGACATGAAAAAATGGCAAAATCCCGAGTACTTTTTCTTCTCCGGGGTTCAGATCCACATACCATAGAAGCATCTGCGACACGTTGGCTGAAAGGTTACCCTGGGTCAGCATTGCACCCTTGGGCCGTCCTGTGGTGCCACCGGTATACTGTAGTACTGCAATGTCGTTATCCAGATCAACGTTAACCAGATTCGGGTCGCCGTCGTTATCAAGCAGATCCTGAAAATGCACAATTGCCTCGCTGGACTCAATGTTGGCAATCTCTTTACGTTTTAACAGGCGAAACAGAATGCTTTTAATCTTGGGTAATATCGCTGCCATCGGGCAGACAATGATCTTCTTGAGACTTTCTGTGCGTGAGAGCATCGCCGCTACTTTCGGGTAGAGCACTTCAAGATCCATGGTGATCATGATCTCGGTATTGCTGTCATCAATCTGGAAGGCGAGCTCACGTTCAACATACAACGGGTTGTAGTTAACGACAGTGGCGCCAGCGCGTAACGCGCCGTAGTAGCAGATAACCGAGTAAGGGGTGTTCGGCAGGCAAAGACCGACTCGGGCACCTTGGGTCACCCCCATCAACTGCAGGCCTTTGGCCATGCGGTTTACCTGCTTGAGCAGTTCACCGTAACTAAGGCAGTAGTCAAGAAAATCAATCGCAGTGTTATCGCGACAGCGTTTTGCTGTGTGCTCCAGCGTCTCATACAGCGGACGGCGTTCAATGTTGGCGTTCCAGTCGATACCCTCGGGATAATTACTCAGCCAGGGCTGGGTTGTGGTTTCCATGGTGTTGCCCTCCTTAGTTGTATGTGCGGCCGGTTCGGCGCACGCGTAAACCCGTTGCTCTGGGGTGATTTATTTAGTGCTAATTCTCGATCAGGTTAGACAGTCCCGACAAAACCATCTCCGGCGCGTATCTGGACGAGCTCAAACTCCAGATCAAACTTGTCAGTACCCTGTAGTTGCTCGACCGCTAGGCCGATCTCAAGCAGATCTTTGAGCATGGCAAAACTTGCCTCGGAGTTGTGGCTCGTGCTGCCTTGGGCGATTGTGGGTTTCATGGCGAATGTAGTTTTGTGATGCTGAAAGTTAACGTTAACGTCAACTATATTACCTTAGCGTAACTATTGTAGTCAAATTTGGTTAAGTTGTTGAAAAACAACATAATAAATATCAGCAAGCTCAAGTTAGAGTGAGAACTGATGGCGATAGTTTGCTAATACCTGAGACCGCGGGCTATCGGTGTCGTGCCAGACGGGGTGAAACGCATTAGCTTGGACGAGTTTGCCCAAGCATTAATGCCGGTCACGATCGGTTTCAAAGCGGCTTTGACCATTACCGGTACAGTTCAGCCTTTAGTGCTGGCAATCGTTTTGGCCGTTCAAGCCTTTTGGGGGCCACTGCTCGTTTTAACGTATTCAGGTCATTGAGGAGCAGTCCCATCAATAATGGGTTTGTACGCTTTGCTTTAAGCATGCGATCATCAGTTCAGTTTTGAAACCTACGTATTTAAACGTCGGGTACGGACTACTAAGCACGTGCAAGTTGAAAGTGGAGGATTTATGCCAGGCTTAAGATCCGATGTAGACCCCCAGGGCCTGCTCGAATACTCGGTGGTCTACACCGATCGCGCGTTGAATCATATGTCGCAGTCATTTCAGGGTGTGATGAATGATATCGCCTCGATACTGAAGGAGGCTTATCGTGCCGATGCCGTAGTCGTCGTTCCCGGCAGTGGCACATTTGGCATGGAGGCGGTGGCACGCCAGTTTGCAACTGGCAAAAAATGCCTGGTGGTGCGTAATGGTTGGTTCAGTTTCCGCTGGAGTCAGATTTTTGATATGGGTGATATCCCTTCAAGCCACAGTGTGTATAAAGCCAGGCCCGTAGAATCGGGAAGGCACCCGGCTTATGTGCCCGCCCCAATTGATGAGGTGGTCGCCGCAATTCGTAGTGAAAAACCGGATTTGGTTTTCGCGCCGCATGTTGAAACCGCTGCAGGCATGATCCTGCCAGAAGACTACATCAAGGCGCTTGCAAACGCGGTCCACGAACACGGCGGAATGATGGTACTTGATTGCATTGCCTCAGGCACTTTATGGGTAGATATGCAAGTATGTTCAGTGGATGTGCTGATCAGTGCGCCACAAAAAGGTTGGAGCGGCTCTCCGTGCGCTGGCCTGGTTATGCTGAGCCCGCTCGCAAGTGAGCGCCTGGCTGATTCAACCAGCACCAGCTTCTCCTGCGATCTCAAAAAATGGCATGACATCATGGCCGCCTATGAAAAAGGGGGTCATGCTTACCATGCGACTATGCCCACTGATGGCCTCAAGGCCTTTGTCGAGGTGATGCGCGAGACTCAGCAGATGGGATTTTCCAAGGCCCGGGCAGCCCAGGAAGAGTTAGGAGTAAAGGTTCGGGAACTGCTTGTCAGTCAGGGCATCAAGAGTTTGGCTGCCCGCGGTTTTGAGGCGCCCAGTGTAGTGGTCAGTTACACCGATGATTCGGGAATGCAGTCGGGTAAAAAGTTTGCTGCGCTTGGAATACAGATTGCCGCAGGCGTACCCTTGCAGTGTGATGAAGCAGAGGACTTTCAGACATTTCGCATCGGACTATTTGGCCTGGATAAATTGCAGAATATCGACAGAACAGTTACCTCACTGGCTGAAGCGTTGAATAAGATGTCGCTTGAAGTGCTTACCTGATTACAGCTCGTCGAGCTGCGCGATGCCAATGGCGCTTTCACCCGCGCCGCTGTAAAAAAGATAGATTTTCCCATCTTCAACAAAAATTCCCGGGTCGCGTAGTTCACGCAGGCGTGAATCGGCCGCGCCCACCACTGACGTGGTGGCGGCCAGATCTGTACCCTCCCAGGTGAGTTCCGGACTGAGGATTATCTGCGGCTGGGAGAATTCCCAGCAATCCCAGTCATCGTGCATCCGGCACTGGCTATGGTAGACCCGTTCGGGACAATCTCCGGTGCACGAGAAGAAAAGATGCAGCACGTCGCCCTGGCGGTAGAGTGTGGGATGACGCAACTCGATGCCGCTGCCATCATCGAAAAGACACATTGCCGGACCGGGCGCATGTTGCGCCTCAAAGGGGCCGTGCCAATTGCGTGCGCGTAAAAAGGCGCCCCGCCAGCTGATGGCATAGATCCACTGACCGTATTCAAAGACCCGAAAGTAGGGTGGGCCCAGCAGTGGCGCTTTTGGGTTGAACGAAAGTCCGTCTTTAGAGTCGGCCACACGCGTCATCTGGTCGCCGTTGGGCAGCAGGCCGTGGTAGTACATGCGGATTTGGCGTTGCGATTCATCGATATGCATATCCGGGGAGGCAACATGGGCATACAGGTATCCCCCAGCCAAGGTATCTGCCCAGCTTGGGCGCTGATCGGGTGGGGGCTCCGGCGGGTCGGTGGCGGCGAACAGCGATTGCGATACGTCCAGCACCCCGGGGGTGTGTATCTTCCAGGGTCCCATTAACGCATCGGCATAGGCAAGACGGATATAGGTGCCTTTGTGATGAGAAAAATAAAGGTAGTAGCGGCCAAGAGGCTGTCGCACCCAGTCGGGTACGCGGATCACGCTGGGTCCGTTTATGTTGGACCCCATACGCCCGTCCATGTCCGGATGGATAATGGGTTTATCCAGCAGGCGCGTGGCGACGATGGTCATGGCAGGTGGCTTCAGGGTGCTTTGGAAAGACAGACACTCAGTCTTTATGGCCGTCTCCAAATGGGGCATTTGTCGTCCAGTCAAAGATGCCCGAATCGCGTTCTTTAACTGCCTGCTTCCAGCCCGACGTTTCGGAGCGCTGCTTGAAATTGAGTCCTTCGGGAGAGTGACGGGATATCCCGTCAAACAAGGTGGCAAGATTCTGTGTAGAGAAAAGACCCATGTTCTCCAGCGCCTGGTTGGCCAGCAGCTTTTGCATCATCAGTTGGTTGCGTGGAATACTGGCCATGCGATCGGCAAGCGCCTCGGTGGCGATTTCGAGTTCCGACTCAGCAACGGCTTCGCCAAGGCCCCAGTCAGCGGCCTGGCGGCCATCGATAAGATCACCCGTCAGCAACAATCGCTTGGCCCGTTCCACCCCTACCCGGTAGATCCACATAGCAGTGGTCGGTGTGCCGAAAACCCGTGCCGGCGGGTAACCCAGTTGGGCGGTATCTGCCATCATCAGAACATCTGCACAAAGGGCAATATCGCTGCCGCCGGCAACCGCATAGCCATGCACTTTGCAGATAACCGGAAGGCCAGAGCGCCACAGACTCATAAAGCAATCGGTATTACGTTTCATGAAGGCAAAATCTGTCATTGGGTCCCAGGGCATCTGCTGAATTCCGGGGTTGGTGCCAGGCGCCTCGGCGAACAGAGAAAGATCATAGCCGGCACAAAAAGCCTTGCCCGCGCCGCTTAGCACAATTACCCGCACCTCGGGCTCGGTGTTGGCACGCTCTACTGCAAGCTGCAAAGCTGAGGGCATCTCAAGATCAATGGCATTGAGTGCTTTGGGGCGGTTCAGAATAATTCGTCCGATTCTCCCGTCACGCTTATAGAGTACACCTGACTCACTCATGATCCGCTCCCCTTTCTAGCACGGTCTTTGATGAATAACGGCTTTATGCATAAGTAGATAGTGTAAACCTACACATCGATCTAAACACAGGAGATAATGTTGCTCATGCTAAGTAAGCGACAACGCGATTATCGACACGAGTACCGGTCGCGTATTGATAGCTGGTACAACGGCCCGGTCCACGTATTTCTGATTTATGCCATTGGTCTCACTGCGCTATGGCTGTACGTCCAGCATTTAGAGAACGTGCGTTGGTGGGAATGGCTGTCAGTACCAGTCTTTCTCCTGGGTTGTAATATTTTTGAGTGGTATCTGCACTTGAAGATCATGCACCGACCGCAAAAATCCAAAGCCTTGCGGGCTATCTACAATCGCCACACCCTGCAGCATCATCAGTTCTTTACAGATTCTGAGATGCGTTTTCGCGATCAGAAGGATTGGCGGGTGACTTTTTTCCCACCTTATGCATTGGTGGTATTCATCCTCATCTCAATACCGGGTGCGGCATTATTCTATTTCCTGTTGACACCTAATATCGGCTGGCTGTTTATCTGCACCACAACCGCTATCTACCTTGTCTATGAATTCATGCACTTTTGCTGTCACATCGATGAAAACCAGTTTGTTCGATATGCACCTTTGGTAAATACACTGCGTCGTCACCACACCGCCCACCACCATTCACGGTTGATGATGGAAAAGAACATGAACCTGACTTTTCCGATTGCAGACTGGCTGTTTGGTACGTCAGATCTGAACCGGGGACTGTTGGGGCATCTGTTTAACGGGTACAACCAACACCACCTCAAGGCTGATCTGCGCGGCCACGCTCAGCGCCCTGATCGGGCTGCCGCAGAACCCATCACTGGCTGATCCGAAGAACCTATGCCGACCCATATCAAAATCATTGTCTCGGTCATTACGCTTGTGGTTGGTGGGGCGTTTTATTTTTCTGAAAGCTACTATGGGGAGACGGTTCTTGGCTGGGTGGGGATAGGGTTATCGGTGTTTATGGTCATTGCCATGTGGCTGTTTCGTGAGCCGGGTCGGCGGAACTGAGTTTTCCGATGAAGAACTACCAAGGACGTCGAACCATCGACGGCATTACTGTTACTGTTAACGGTGTACCGCTCGATGCGTGTTATGACCTTGAGGCGTTTACCGATCTGGGTTTTGAGTGGTCCTATGAGGGCGATTCTCCAAGGCAGTTAGCTCTGGCACTGATCGCCGACTGCATTGGGCCAGATCAAGCCCGCCGCTGGTCAGAGCCATTTATGATCAAGGTCATTGCAGAACTGGACAACGACTGGCAGTTGACCGAGGATGATGTCCGCAGTGCAGTGCAATTGATTAGCCCCCAGTTTGCAGATAATTGATTGAAGGCCGGAACCGCTGGATTAGATCCTATAACTCACTATTAATGTGGAACACTTATGACATCTCAGAATCGCATACGTAATCTTTTTGAACTTGAAGGAAAGGTCGCTTTGATCACTGGTGCCAGTAAGGGCATTGGTGAGGCTATGGCCAGAGGCCTTGCCGAGTTTGGCGCCAAGGTGGTGGTCAGCAGCCGCAAAGCTGATGCGGTTGAGGCTGTGGCCGAGTCATTCAGGGCGGATGGCCTCGAGGCAAGCGGCATTGCGGCCAATATGGGCCGGATCGAGGATATCGAAGCGCTGGTGGATAAAGTTGTCGGGGTATACGGTGGACTGGATATTCTCATTAATAACGCGGCAACCAATCCAGTCTACGGCCCTATACAACAGACCGATGAGCGCGCGTTTGACAAGATCATAGACGTCAACCTCAAGGGCCCGTTTGCGCTGTGCAATAAGGCCTACCCGATCTTCAAGGATCGCGGCGGCGGCGCCATCATACATATCAGCTCGATCGGTGGATTGACACCGGAGCAGGGCATCGGTATGTATAGTGTCAGCAAGGCGGCGTTGATTAATCTCACTAAGGCAATGGCCCAGGATTGGGGTCCGGACAATATTAGGGTAAATGCGATTTGCCCGGGCCTTATCAAAACCAAGTTCAGCGAAGCGCTGTGGAGCGATGAGGCGAATCTAAAGCGGTTTCTGCACAGCATTCCGTTGGGTCGCTTGGGCATGGCTGATGACATCGCTGGTCTCGCGGTTTATCTGGCCTCAGATGCATCGGCATATTGCACCGGTGGGGTGTATATGGCCGATGGGGGGTACGCGGCTTCTTAACGATCAGATAGTTGTCACCTGATACCAGTTTGCAGGTGGCAATCATAGGGCGATGGCGTACCAAGCTGACGTTGGGGGTAAGCGTCGGATATGTACACGGTCATCTCAATGAGCCGCTTTTCCCGGCGCAAACTGATGAGGATGCTCACAAGATAACCATCGGTAACAGGAGGTGCGGTGGTGGGGTTGCCAGATGATAAGTGGGGCGAGGTGATTGCCTGTTTTATCCGCAGTGAGTCTGCTGATGTGCTTGATCCAGTTGAACCGCATGCTCATTGCCGCGAGCGTCTGGCCCCGCAGAAAACACCAACCTTATGGTGTGCCGTGGATGCATTTCCCCTAACCGGATCTGGAAAGATTCAGAAAATTTCGCTACGTGAGGGATATCTCGCTGGACAGTACCAGCCGCTCACAAACGGATAAAAAATAAGGAGGCAGCTCTCATGCAGGTTGAAGGAAAAAACATTGTGGTCACCGGCGGTGCCAGCGGGATCGGCAAGGCACTGGCAGAACGTTTCACACAAGAGGGCGCACAGGTCATTGTGGCCGACCGGAGCCAGGACAAAGCGCAGGCGGTAGCCGATGCTATCGGTGGCCTTGCCGTGGATTGTGATGTCACGGTAGAGCAGCAGGTTCAGGATCTGGTTGCAATCGCGCAGGATCATTTCGGTGTGATTGATCTTTTTTGCTCTAACGCTGGGGTGTGTTTCGGTGAGACGGATCTTGCGACCTCGGCCACCAATGAGCAGTGGCAGGCCTGCTGGGATGTGCATGTCATGGCGCACGTTTACGCAGCAAGAGCAGTATTGCCTGCGATGATCGAGCGGGGTGAGGGTTACCTGTTGCAGATGGCCTCTGCCGCTGGGTTGCTCAATCAGATCGGAGATGCTGCCTACTCGGCCAGCAAGCATGCGGCGGTCGGTTTTGCTGAAGCACTTGCGATCACCCACGGTGACCAGGGAATCAGGGTTTCAGTGATCTGCCCACAATATGTTGCAACCCCGATGCTGGGTTATAACGATGACGAAAACCCGCAGGATCTGCCAGGGGTGATTGTCCCCAGCGATGTCGCCCAGAGCGTGATCGATGGCCTTGCGCAAGAGTGTTTTCTGATCCTGCCACACCCCCAGGTAGAGAAATTCATTCAGCACAAGGCCGGTGACTATGGCCGGTGGCTTAAGGGGATGCAGCGCTTGCGCGGAAAAATTCTGGATGAGGTAGGATCGACCCAGTTAGATGAAATGCACAAACTGGTCTGAACCAGTTGCTTTGATTCGAGAGGAACACGCTATGCCGTCATTTGATGTGGTCAGTGAAGTAGATGCACACGAACTTAATAATGCCGTTGACCAGGTAAACCGCGAAGTCAGCAACCGCTTTGATTTCAAGGGCAGCGACGCCCGGGTTGAGCACAAGGAGCCCTTGCTGACCATTTTTGCCGATGATGAATTCAAGGTGGGGCAGGTGCGCGATATCCTCGACATCAAACTGGTCAAGCGGGGAATCGATATTGCTTGCCTGCAGGCAGGAGAGGTCAAAGAGCGTGGTGCGGGCAAGGCGCAACAGGAAATCACTGTGCGAAGTGGAATCGATACGACCCTGGCCAAGACCCTGGTGAAAAAGATAAAAGGGGCCAAGATGAAAGTCCAGACGGCAATCCAGGGAGAGCAACTGCGGGTATCAGGTAAAAAACGTGACGACCTGCAGGCGGCAATTGCATTGCTTAAAGAAGAGGATGTTGGATTACCTTTGCAGTACGTGAATTTTCGTGACTAGTCGATGCACTGAGAGTTGCGCAGCTACCCAAGAGATCGGCCATGAAAGAAATTGAGTTCTGGTTTTCCATTGGCAGTACCTATTCCTATCTTTCAGTAGCGCGCCTGCCGCAAGTTGCCCGCGAGACAGGAGTTTCGTTTTCCTGGCAGCCTTTCAGTGTGCGTCGCATCATGCGCGAGATGGACAATGTTCCCTTTCCTCCCAGCAAGCAGGTTAAGGTCGATTACATGTGGCGTGATATTGAGCGACGTGCGAAGGGTTACGGTTTTACCGCAAATGTACCAGCGCCTTACCCGCTGCAGGAATTCGACCTGGCTAACCGGGTTGCAGTGCTGGCCATGCACGAAGGCTGGTGTGAAGACTATGTGCAGGCGACTTATCGGCGCTGGTTTGTCGATGGTCTTGAAGCAGGCAGCGAACCCAATCTTTTGCAAACCCTGGTCGAGGTAGGCCAGGATACAGCGCGCGTAGTCGAGCGCGCCGATGACCTTGATATTGAGGCGGCCTACGTCGAGCAGACGGATCGTGCACAACGTGTGGGCATTTTCGGTAGTCCATCCTTTATTGTCGATGGTGAGGTGTTCTGGGGCGACGACCGGCTGGAAGACGCTATTGCCTGGGCAAAAGACTACGGCTGAATCGCCGGTTTTACCAGCGCTCTCCAAAGGGTCGCAGATCCAACTCGAAAGTCCACGCAGACCTGTCCTGTCGGGTCAGTGCGAAAACGCTATTCGCAATCGCATCTGGCTTCATAAAATAATCATCGGCCTTATCGGGCATGCGTGTCCGTGTGCGTTCAAGGTCAATAATGCCATCGATAATCAGGTAACCCACGTGAATCCCTTTGGGGCCAAGGTCACGGGCCATGGATTGGGCCAGGCTGCGCTGTGCCGCCTTGGCGGATGCGAAAGCCGTTGATTGGGCACCGCCACGCAGTGATGCCGTGGCCCCGATCACCATGATATTGCCTGCACCTCGCTCGCTCATGCCCGGGATCACCTGCTGGGCGCATACCAACAGGCCAAGGGTGTTAGTGGCCCAGGATGAATGCATGCCTTCAGTCGAGGTTTCCATGATCGAGGTCCACTGGCCGGCCCCAGCGTTATAAACCAGGGTGTCGACCGAGCCTGTCTGATCATGAATCTGCGAAAAAACGGCTTTGATGGCGTCGGGCTCGCGAACATCGCACACCATGGGGATCGATCCTGGAATTTCTCTGGATAATCCTTCCAGGTAATCTTGGTTGCGGGCCAACATTACGACGGTGTAGCCCTCGGCGCTGAACTGTCGACTGAGTGAGGCACCATTACCTGGCCCGACACCGGCGATGACACAGATTTTATTCATGAGACAGGCTCCTTTGCAGCGCGATAGGGGCTGGGGATATTAATGAACACTCGCTTATTGTCTGAAGCTGGATCTGACGTCAGGTGTAGCGCCTGTCAGCGCGGTAGGACGCAATATCAATAGCGGGTGTTTTTCTGGTAATCAGTGCGCTGATGATTTTGCCCGTGGTTGGGCCCATGGTTACGCCTAACTGCCCATGGCCCACCGCCAGCCAGGCATCTGCTACGCCGGGTGCCGGCCCGATGACTGGCAGGGTGTCGGGCATGAACGGGCGGGCTCCCATCCATTGCGAGCCGTGGGTATGGGTAAGCCCGGGGAAAAGATGGCGTTGGGCTTTTTCGACCAGCACCTCGGCGCGCCGGTAGTTGGGCAAGGCATCCAGTGGTGCGATCTCTATAGTACCCGCAATACGCAGCCCACTTTCTACAGGTGTATTGACAAAGCCACCACTGGCGTAAACCACGGGCCGGGAAAGGGAGACACCACTATCTGCGATATCAGTATGGTAGCCATGCAGCGGCGCCAGCGGAATACGGATACCCAGGTCAGAAAGCAAAGTGTTGGCCCAACAGCCAGCCGCAATAACCAGTTTATCGATCTCGAGCTGTGATCCGTCGAGCAGATGCAAGCACTTGGCCTTGGCTGACCCCATTTCGATACGCTTAACATCTGCGTTGATAATCTCGCCGCCCAACTCAGAAAAGTACTCAGAAAGTTCACGAGTAAGTCGTTGTGGGTCGGTGAATGAACGCCAGCCATGCGCAATCAGGCCGAACTTGCCGGTGGTATCCAGATCGGGCTCCAGGTCACGAAGCGCATCGTCATCCAGTTCAGTTATCTGGTGGCCTTCGTTAGCACGTAACTGCCAACTGAGCCGATCGGTATCGTATTGCTGGCGGCTGTCATAAAGATAGAGTACTTCGTTCTTGCCCCAGATGTTCTGTATATCAGCCGCTTCAATGACATCGTCAAAATCATTTTGCGCGTGGGCAGTAATGGCACCCAGGTGATGGCAGATCTGCGCCACCCGGCGTGCCCGGGCATTCAGTAAAAAGCGCGCCAGCCATGGCAGGGCAGTGGGCAAATGACCGGGGCGGATCGCCAGTGGGCCTTCAGGATTCAACAGCCACCCGGGCAGTTTTCCCATAACGCCCGGCTTCGCAAGAGGCACAATCTCACTGACCGCCAGCAGCGCGCAGTTGCCAAACGTTGCCTTGCCGCCGATGCTGTCACGCTCAATCAGGGTGGTGGCAATGCCTTCACGCTGCAGAGCAAGCGCGCAGGATACGCCGATGATGCCGCCGCCGATCACGGTGACTTCAGCCAATTAACGCACCCCCCGTTTACGCATAGCCTGAGTCAGTCGACCCCCTCGACAATGCGCAGGTCGCGCACGACTCCGCCATCCAGTGCTTTGAGAGCCTCCTGGTAGGCAGGTGATTCATAGGCTGCAAGCGCCTGTTCATAGCTGTCGAATTCGACCAGCACGGTTCGTTCAGCAACTGCGTTTTCTTTGGGTTGCATTTGTCCACCGCGTACCAGAAAGCGCCCGCCATTGCCTTGCACGGCCGTAGCCGCCAGCGCGACATAAGCCGCGAGCTTATCTGCATCTATGATCTCGCGGTAGGCCGACATCCAGTATCCTTTTGCCATTGTTGTATCTCCTTATCGGGTTTAGATTAAACGGAAAAACGGTTGTTGTATGTTCATGACTTTATCAGCACTACATGAGTGCCAAGGCGGGTTTTACCGAATAGGCTTTCATGCCTGGGTAATTTCAGTCAGCGCCTCAAGCAGTGTCAGTACTTCAGCCTTAGTGTTGTAGTGACAAAAAGAGGTTCGGATACAACTGTCCATCTCCAGGGGGTCAAGAATATTCCCCGAAAAATAATCCGCCTTGCGCACGTGGGTTCTGATACCGCGCTGGTTCAGCGCATTGACTACCTCGGCTGATGGAATACCTGCAAAGGCATACGACACCAGGCCTTCACGGTAGGGGTTGTCCGGGCCGCCTACAATATAAGCGCCCGGCAGGGTCCGGATTCCGGGTTGGCCGTCGGCTCCGTTGATCGCAATATCCACAAGATGGGCTTCCTGGGCCATCATGGCGTTGCCGGCAGCTTCAAGCCGTGCACGTCGGTCCGACAAGTCGCTGACCTGACTGCCGAGCCAATCAAGGTATTTGACGACTTCACTGAAGGTTGCAAACGCGCCCGTGTCGCGTGTGCCCAGCTCCCAGAAATCATCTGCTGTGCCGTCGAGCTTCTCATGAGGCAGGGTGCTCATGCGGGGCGAGGCCCAGCCCACACCGTAATTGTGCCGGGAGAATACCTTATAGCCGGACAGGGCGCACCCATCCACACCGCACGCGCCCATATCCATTACGCCATGGGCCGCGTGCTGGATGCTGTCTACGATAATGAAGCACTGCGGCGCCACGGTGCGGATGGCCCGCGCCACTGCTTGCACATCGATTGCCATGCCCGTGACGGGGCTGGTCTGAATGATGGTGGCAACACGTGTATCAGAGTTGATCTGCTGCAGGTAGTCCTGTGCAGTCACCAGTGTCTGGGTTTTCTCATGGGCAATATTGATATTTTCCTTGCCTGCGACGGGGCACCACTTACTGCGCGCGCTGGCCGTAGCCGGATGCTCCAGAGTGCTGCCAACCACGTTGCCGCCTTGAGGAGATCCCAGGATCGCTGCACGGACCAGGCGAAAGAGTACTTCGGTACCGCTCTCTCCGGTAAACACCACACCATCATCAACGCCAAAGAATGTTTTCATGTCGTCGCGTGCGGCAGCGATGATGCGCACCAGTTCACGCGAGGCGGGGTTATCACGGCCCTGGTTATCGGGAATGGCTGAGAGCGCCGTATTCACCTTCACAACCGATTTCAGAGTCAGCGAACCCCCGGCATTCTCAAAGAAGATACGTGGGCCCTGGTAGGGGCAGTTATCGACGTGATGAAAGCGGCTTCGAATTTCATCGAGAAGAACAGGATCAAGCATGGATGGGCTCTGGTTATCTAGGTATGGAGCAGCACGGATATAGCACGTCCTTAAACATCACTGCAGTCGGGAAAGCGTCGCCTGGGTAGCGGGCCGCTCCAAAATTCGGTTGCGGTGGGCCAGAATGCCTGAGGCCAGGGCGACCCTTTTAGGGGCGACGAATATCTTGAGCATATTGGGTGGCTTGAAGGCTGGCTGAGGGCGGGATCTTGCACCAAAGATGCCTTAGTGTATCGTGCAGCGATTCAACTAAGGCGAGCAATTTCTTCATACGGTTCTGCGAGGGCATCCGCCAGAGACCGGCAGCCTTACACCGAATCCAGAAATTGACGGGTCCGAAGTGGTTTGTTGTTATCATCCGCTGTCTTGTTATTAGGAGTAATGCATGAGTTTCAAGGGTACTGAGCGCTATGTCGCGACTGAAGATCTTTCTTTGGCGGTTAACGCCGCGGTCACACTTGAGCGGCCGCTATTAATCAAGGGGGAGCCCGGAACGGGCAAAACTATGCTGGCTGAGGAGGTGGCTTTAGCCCTGGGCAAGCCCTTGATTCGCTGGCATATCAAGTCAACCAGCAAGGCGCAGCAGGGGCTCTATGAGTACGATGCCGTCTCGCGGTTGCGCGATTCACAGCTGGGCGATGGTCGCGTGGGGGAGATCAGCAACTATATCCGCCCCGGCAAGTTGTGGGAGGCCTTTACTGCGCCAGAGCAAGTGGTTCTTCTGATTGACGAGATTGACAAGGCAGATATCGAGTTTCCTAATGATTTATTGCTTGAACTTGACCGAATGGAGTTTTTTGTCTATGAAACCGGTGAAACAATAGTTGCCGACCATCGCCCCATCGTGGTGATCACGAGCAATAACGAGAAAGAACTGCCAGATGCATTTTTGCGTCGCTGCTTCTTTCACTTTATTGCTTTTCCTGATCGAGTGACGATGGAAAAGATCGTCGATGTGCATTATCCAGATATTAGGCAAAATCTGATTCGCGAAGCGCTCGATGTGTTCTTCGAGGTGCGCGAGATTCCAGGCCTGAAGAAAAAGCCCTCAACTTCAGAGTTGATCGATTGGCTCAAACTGCTGCTGTCCGACGATATTCCAGAGGAGATTCTCAAGTCACGCGATCCCAGCCAGGCGATTCCACCGCTCTACGGCGCATTGCTCAAGAATGAGCAGGATGTGCACATGTTGCAACGCCTGGCTTTCATGGCCCGGCGTGACGCACAATCAAACTGACTCGGTATTACCGAGGATAGCCGCGTGTTGATCAATTTTTTCCAGACCCTGAAAAATACCGGCGTGCCGGTGTCGGTTAAGGAATACCTGGTGCTTCTTGAAGCCGTAAAGGCGGGCTTGGTGGTTGCCTCAGTGGATGACTTTTATCTGCTGGCACGCACCTGCCTCGTTAAAGACGAGAAACACTTCGATCGGTTTGACCGGGCTTTTTCCGCCTGGTTCAAGGATCTGGAAACTGTGGATGACATCATTACTGCACTTGTTCCCGAGGACTGGTTACGTGCACAGCTTGAGAAGCATCTTAGCGACGAAGAAAAAGCAAAAATCCAGTCTCTGGGCAGTCTGGAGAAACTGCTCGAAGAATTCCGCAAACGTCTTGAGGAGCAGGAAAAACGCCATTCCGGAGGTAGTAAGTGGATCGGTACCGGGGGTACCTCACCATTTGGTAATAGCGGTTACCACCCGGAGGGAATTCGCGTCGGTGGTGAGAGCCGCAACCGCAGTGCGGTAAAGGTATGGGAAGAGCGTCACTACCAGAACCTGGATGATTCTGTGGCGCTGGGTACCCGCAGTATCAAGATGGCTTTACGACGGTTGCGAAAGTTCGCCCGCACTGGCGCCGAAGAGGAGCTCGATCTGGACAACACTATTCGCTGTACGGCCCGCAACGCCGGGTTGCTGGATATCAAGATGGTGCCCGAACGCCATAACGCCGTAAAAGTACTGGTGTTCTTTGACGTCGGTGGGTCCATGTACCCGTATGTGCGTACCTGTGAGGAGCTTTTCTCTGCGGCACGCAGTGAGTTCAAGCATTTGGATTACTTTTATTTTCATAATTTTTTCTACGATTTTGTCTGGCGCGATAACCAACGTCGCCGCAATGAAACCACGCTGACCTGGGACGTGTTGCATACCTACCCACAGGATTACAAGATCATTATTGTTGGGGATGCATCGATGGCACCCTACGAGGTTGTCAGCGTTGGCGGCAGTGTTGAATACATGAACCGCGAGTCCGGCGTGACCTGGATGACCCGCTTGCAAGAGAATTTCGAGAGAGTCATCTGGTTTAATCCCACCCCCAAAGCCCATTGGGGATACACCCAGTCTATCGGCCTGATTCAGGAACTCGTCGAAGATCACATGTATCCGCTGACACTTGATGGATTGGATCGGGGGATCCGTTACCTCGCCAGCTGATTACTTTCTCCCACGGCGCCTTCTTATACAAAATTATGCTTTCAGTATCACCAGACAAGCTAAGCGACTGGATAGATTGTGAAACGGGAGTTTCGCAATGGATTAAGGTTGATCAGGCTCGCATCGATGCGTTCGCCGTGTGCACCGAAGATTTTCAGTTTATTCATGTTGATCCCGAGCGGGCCCGTGCCGAAGGGGGATTTGACGGCACCATCGCCCATGGGTTTTTGTCTCTTTCTTTGCTGCCACGGATGGCAATGGATGCAAGGCTGTCGCTTCAGGGGGTTGTCACCAGTATCAACTATGGCTTTGACAAACTGCGGTTCATGAATCCGGTCGCCAGTGGCACAAGTATTCGCGGGCGTTTTGTGCTGCGTGAGGCCGTTGAAAGAAAGCCCGGGCAGTGGATGTTGACCTACGATGTCACGGTAGAAATTGCAGATCAGGAAAAACCCGCTATTGCTGCACGATGGCTTACCCTGCAGATTATTCGCTGATCATCGGCTCGCCGGCTTTTTCACAGCTTCAGTTATCAGAAGAGCCCCGGACATGGCTTTCAGACGCTTAAAGCAGGCGCTAAGAAAAAGAAAACTGAACCACAGCGGCATCTGGATTGATCAGCAGGTCACCCGGGTTGCTTATGGTGCACGCTCCGGTATCTGGGCAATCTGCCCGGACGCGTTGTCTTCCAAAAGTGTGATTTACTCCTTCGGGGTTGGTAACAATATTGCCTGGGATCTGGCGATGATCGAGCATTATGGAGTGGAGTTACACGCTTTTGATCCTACACCCCGGTCTGTCGACTGGATCGGTCAGCAGAGCCTGCCGCAGGAGTTTCATTTTCATGCCGTAGGCCTTTGTTGGTTTGATGGGTTAAGGGAGTTTGTGGTGCCTCGGCGTGAGCACCAGTTCAACTACAGCAGTATTGGATCAGAAGTAGAGTCTGGAGGGAAGATCAACTGTCCGGTGAAGCGCCTTGCCACATTGCAGGCCGAACTCGCGCATGACGTTATCGATGTACTGAAGATGGATATCGAAGGGGGAGAGATGCAGGCCTTGCCCGACATTCTGGCCAACAGTCCATTGCCGGGCCAGTTACTGGTTGAGTTTCATTACAACTACCCTGAGATTCCCTATGACGATTTCTTGGATCTGGTGGGGCAGTTGCGCGCGGCCGGTTACCGGATCTTTCATATTTCTGAGCGCGGCTATGAATTCTCTTTCATTCATGAGTGGTTACTGGACGTTGCAACAAATAGCGACTGAAAAGGTCGTTTTTTTGATTGAGGAATTGACTCGCAACAGGTTATTTTTGGACTTAGATACCTGAAATTCACCCAGATCTGATATGCCTGGCCAGTTGATACGCGTTGCCAGATTGCAAACTTGCACCGGTATGCTCCAACTGAGTGAGCATGCGCCGGACATTATTACTGATCCCGACCCAGGAGGACTTTAATGAACAGTCTGAAAGTCAATAAACTGATGACGGTGCGTCAGCATGGGGCAATGGAGTACACCACCCCGCCATGCGATCTGGATGAGGTGCGCCGGTACCGTCTGGCGCGTATCCAGGAAGAACTGGTCCGCCAGGATCTGGCCGGCATCATACTGTATGACCAGCTAAATACCCGCTACGCCACTGATGCTACCAATATGCAGATTTGGTGTGCTCATAATGAAACCCGTTATGTTTATGTGCCAGCCAACAGTGGCGCCATTATGTTTGAGTACGGTGGCAAGTCACTGCTCTCTGACGGGCTGCCAGGGGTCGAGCGGGTCGCCAAGCCGAGAACATTTTGCTACATGAATGCCGGCCAGCACGCGGCTGAAAGAGCCAAGGTTTGGGCGATTGAGATAGATGCCATTATCCGTGAGCACAGCGGCGGCAGCCGACGCATTGCCATCGACCGAATGGCCCCGATTGGTGTGCAGATGATGGAGGAGTTGGGCTACGAGGTGCATGACGGCTTTACGGTGATGGAGAAGGCACGTGAGATCAAGAGCGACGGTGAGATCTTGCTGATGCGAAAATCCATCGAAGTCTGCGAACGGGCGGTGCAGCGTATGCATGAAGCGCTTGAGCCTGGCATCACCGAGAATGCCCTGTGGGCGGAACTGCACTATGGCAATATTGCCGGTGGCGGTGAATGGTTAGAGACCCGGCTGCTGTCATCTGGGCCGCGTACTAATCCGTGGTTTCGTGAGTGCTCCATGCGCCCTATCGACAAAGGTGATATGGTGAGTTTTGATACCGATCTTGTGGGTCCTTACGGCTATTGTTGCGATATGTCCCGTTCATGGGTTTGTGGTGCTGAGCCCGATGATGAGCAGCGGCGGCTGTACGCGGCAGCTTATGAACAGATAAAGAAGAACATGGAACTGCTCAAGCCTGGCATGGGGTACCGGGAACTCACTTACAAACTGCATCCAATGAAAGACGAGTACATTCCAGGCCGTTACGGTGTGGCGATGCACGGTGTAGGCCTTTGTGATGAAGCCCCATCGATCTATTACCCTCAGGATTACGATGAACTCGGATACGATGGCGAACTCAAGGAAGGTATGGTGATATGTGTCGAGGCGCTTATCGGGGTTAAGGGCGGCAGAGAATGCGTCAAACTCGAGGAGCAGGTACTGATTACCGCCGATGGATACGAACAGTTGACCACCTACCCGTTGGAAGATCACTGGGTATGAGCCGGCGGACTTTCCCCGTGCCCTGCACAGGCCCGGAATCTCGCTGATTTTCCCGGGGGGCCAGATGGAATCTGAGTCGAAACCATCGCCCCAGGTTACTACGGAGGCGGTGCAGGCCTATCGGGACGATGGTGTGGTCTGCCTGCGTAACGTGATATCAGATCAGTGGCTGGATCTTGCCCACCAAGGAGTTGCGCATAACCTGGAGCATCCCGGCCGTTTTTTTCGTGATCACACCCCGGCAGATTCCCCGGGCCGCTATGTGTTTGAGTATTGGACCTGGCGCGATACACCCGCAATCAAAAAGATCATTCTGGATTCACCCCTGGCACAAATCGCCGGTGAACTGATGCAGGCTCAGCACGTCAACATGGTGATGGATAACTGGTTTATGCGCGAAGCCGGTGCGAGCAATGGCGCGCCTTGGCATCATGATGAGCCGTATTTTGATTTTGAGGGCACCCTCTGTGTAGTTTGGATTCCTCTAGATCCCGCGCCGGTGACAGATGGCCTAAACTTTGTGCGCGGGTCGCATCGCTGGGGTGAACTCTATGTCGCGCCGCAGTTCAGCGAGAATGTTCCTTTTACCTGTGAGGGTAGCGCCTATAAGCCGGTTCCCGATATTGATGCAGACCCCGGTGCCTATGAATTTCTGTCCTGGAACGTCAATGTGGGTGATTGTCTGGTATTTGATTTCAGAACCCTGCATTGCGTGACCAGTAAGGCAAGCCCCGCAAAGGCAACTCAGAAGCGCCTTACCCTGCGTTTTGGCGCTGAAGATACTATCTTTAATCCGCGCGGGAAATGGACTCAGGAAACTTCAGAGTACCTGATCAACCAAGGTCAATCGCCCGGCACCGCTATTGACTGTGAACTGATGCCCAGGGTCTGGAAGAAAATGCCCTAGCGCTTACACACTATTCATTCTTTTAGGGAGGGAAAAAGATGGCACTACCAAATGGATACATAATCTTCCCGTAAGGAATGACACGGGGAAAACAATGGCGATTGAAGATCTATTCAATGAGAAGACCATCATCTATCTTCGTCAGTCGTCTTGAGCAATTCCGAATAGCCAAGCGAGAAAACATAAAACGGAACCATTAGGATCGCCATGACAAGTGAAGTGAGTTGGGTTGAGAAAAGACTGCGTGGCGATGGACTGCCCATTGTTATCGATGGAGGTATGGGAACCGAACTGGAAAAATCCGGGGTACCAATGGATAAAAAAGTCTGGAGCGCCCGCGCCATCATGTCGCATCCCCAAGTCGTGCGCCAGGTGCACGAGCGATTCATCGAAGCCGGTGCTGAAGTCATCATCACCAACACGTTTTCTACGGCGCGACATATGCTGGAGCCAGGGGGTCTGGGCCACGAAGTGCGTAAGATCAATGCCAAAGCCGTATCCCTCGCCCAACAGGCACGAGATGCTGGTGCGCAGCACCCTGTAGCCATTGTTGGGTCGATCTGTGAATGGACGCATGATGATGATCCAACCTGGAATTCGCCAGATGCCGTGGGTCGAGCCGCAAAGGAGCAGGCCGAAATCCTTGCTGAATCCGGGGTCGACATCATTGCATTGGAAATGTGCGAGCGCTTGGAGCTTTCCGAAGCCGTGGCTTCGGCTGTGACCGGGCTGGGTTTGCCGGTGTGGATTGGAGTCAGCGCTCGTGCCCATAAGGATCACGATTCGTTATCTTCTTTCAGTTATGTCGATCGAGATTTCGAAAATCTGGTGAAGGTGCTTTGCGAATATTCGCCAGCACTGATGAATGTGATGCATACCGCAGTGCCAGATGTAGGTGCAGCTACAGACGTGGTCAAAAAATACTGGAACGGCCCGATTGGGGTTTATCCCGAATCGGGTTATTTTTCGATGCCGAACTGGAATTTTGTCGAAATTATTGAGCCGGCAGAGTTGGCAGAGCAGGCCAGGCAATGGTTGGCAAACGGGGTCAGACTTGTTGGTGGGTGTTGCGGGTTGGGGCCTGGGCACATTCGGGCTTTGCGAGGCGCGGTCAGCGCCGACACCTAGGCCAAGTGCCGAGGTGGTTAATAAGAGTTAGGGGCAATATTTTGTGCCGTATAAATCTCAGCGGCCTGTTGTCGCCCTTTAAGGTCAACCTCTCCAAGTAATACAAAGCCGATATCTGGGCAGAGATCAGCTACTTCCCTGGTGGCGATCAGGCGGGCATCGTAGACCCGACCGCCAAACGACTCCAGTCGCGATGCCACGTTAACGGTGCCACCAATGACCGTATAGTTAGTGACTGCTTGGAGAGAAGGGGTTCGAACGCTATGTCAACCTGGTTAATGACGTAATTGGCCTCGGGTTGGGCTGAGGAATCCGCTCCGATTAGTTCTACAATAGTTCCGTCAAGGGTTAAGTTCTTCTTGTCATGCAAATAGACGGTAAATCCAGTGCTATCGACGGTGCGGAGGCTGAAAATAAAATAGCGGGTAAGAGTATGAGACGGTTCAGGCTCTGATACGCTGACGGCTTTCTCAAAGTGCGGTTTAATCAGAGCATTGATGTAGCCTTAGGGATTTGAGGTTATCCACTCCACAATATGATCTGGTAACTGCTCATCATGAATATATTTCTGTGAGACAACCCGGTTAGAAACTTTCAACTCATCGAAGATCGGGTCGACCGTGCGGCCCTCATTAAACAGCCGGTATGCACAGGTCGACGGCATAATATGCAAAATCGACAGATTATCGGGGGAGAGAATCGCGCAATCGGGATTGATGCTATTGCGGTTGGCGTAATCGGTGCAGCGGCAGGTCTCGATATCGAGGTACTGGCATGCGACATTGGTGTAATGCAGTTCACCGGTATCTTCATCTTCAAGTTTCACCACACAGCAGCGACCACAGCCATCGCAAAGCGCTTCCCATTCTGAGTGATTGAGTGAAAGCAGTGGATTGGCCATAGTCATTTGATTTTGTCCAGAATGTCTGATGCGGGATAGGATCAGACCATGTAGGTTGTCGCCGATTTAGGAGGTCTGAGAAAAGAGCATGAATATTGAAAGGCCCAAGGCGCTGATTATCGCTTTGCATGATATATGGAATACCGGCAGTCTAGACAAGATTCCGGATGTTTATTCGCCGGCTTGTATTGTGCATTGGCCTCAAAGTTGGGGATCAAAATCCCGTGGGCACATACAGATCAAATCGGTGATTGCCCACACAAGAACAGTGTTCCCTGATTGGCATGAAGAAATTCTGGATCTGGTAGTAACCCCCGAGAAAGTGGTGACCCGGTATCTTTCCAGTGGCACCCATCAGCAGGAATATCTCGGAATTAGTGCGACGGGGAGAAAAGTTACGTTCGAGGAAATCTCGATATATCGGATAGAAGAAAACCGCGTTGCTGAGCAGTGGTGCCTGGGCGATGATATGCACTGCATAGCTCAGCTCACGTCAGAAGCTTCTTAAGCCAGTCAAGATCAATATCCAAAGGGCTCATTCTTTATGAATGCTGATATGCACAGGCTTGCAGTATTGTTGATGATCGCCAGTTCCGTGGTTATCAGCTTCTCCGGGCTGATTGTACGGGCGCTCGAGATTGAGTCTTTGGTGATGAATTTCTACCGGTCAGTTTTCTTGATGTGCGCGGTCGTTATTCTGCTGGTTGTCAAATATCGTGGCGCCACGGTAGTCCGGGTGATCGGGGTCGGTTGGCCTGGAGTGTTTGCAGGGTTGCTACTGACCGGGGCGGCCATCACATTTTTGCAGTCGCTCACTCATACCACGGTCGCCAACACACTATTTATTCTGGGGGCCATTCCGTTTTTTGCAGCGGCGCTGGCATGGGTGTTCCTGAAAGAGCAGCCCAGCCGGGCAACCTTGGTCACTATGGTTGTCGCCTTCCTGGGAATCACTGTGATGATGGGAGAGGGGTTTGGTGTCGGGTCAGTTTACGGCAACGCCATGGCATTGCTAACCGCACTGTGCTTCTCCATTTACGCAGTTCTGGTACGTCATAACCGTCAGGTAGACATGCTGCCGGCGATACTGATTTCCACTTTCTTTATCATGGTTGTGGTGGCGCTGGTCCGTTACGACGCACTGCAGATTTCCAGAGGTGACCTGCTGTTGTGCATGCTTTGGGGTGGTGTGATGTCCGGTTTTACCAGCGCCTGCTTCATCGTCGCATCGCGTCACATTGCAGCTGCGGAGCTGACGATCTTTATGCTGCTGGAATTTGCTCTGGGCCCGATATGGGTCTGGTTGTTTATCAACGAGGTACCGTCCCGTTGGACTCTGACCGGAGGCGCTCTGGTGATATCTGCTGTTCTGGCCCGATCCTGGATGGAGTTTCGCTCGCGCTACTCCTCTCGCCCCGTTGGTTGATCGGGCCTGGCGGTAGGGAGCCTATTCTTGTAGTGGTTTAGGGATTACCCCTTTGTCACCACCAACGACGCGGGTCTGGCGCATGCGACGGCGCCAGCGGTTTACGTCATATCCCGTGCCGCGATGCAGTATGCAGCGGTTATCCCAGATCACGGTGTCACCTGGCTTAAAGGCAAGGCTAAGAATGCGCTCTGGCGCAGTGGTGTGCTCAAGAAGCGTATCGAGCAGTTGCCTGCTATCTATTCCCGACCAACCAGGAATCGATCGAGCGTGCGAGCCGATGTAATAGTTCTTCAGGCCGTTTACCGGGTTGGCACAAACCATTGGGTGCATTACCGGTGGCAGCGATGCGGCATGATTGGGATTGACCGGTGCGATCGGACTTCGGGAAAAAACATAGTCATGAACAACGTGCAGCGGTTCTATCTGCTCACGCATTTCGTCGGATAATCGCGCATACCCAGCACGCATACTGGCAAACTCGGTTTGTCCACCTTCGCCTGGCACCTCATAGGCGTGCAGGATCGAGACAAAGGACGGAGTTTCGCGAAAAGAGGAATCTGAATGCCACAACTGGTTGCCGCTCTGGTAGCGGGCATTGGCGGTGTCAGCCTTGGTGCCATCATCCTGGATATTACCCACGGTGCCAAAGTAACTGACCTCACCAGTTCTTCCAAAGCGGAGGTGTTCGGCCTCAGGCGTGCCCAGTAGGCGGGTAAAGGCTAGCTGTTTTTCATCGTTCATATCCTGCTCGGGAAAACAAAGCAGCGAGTATTGCTCGATGGATTGACGAATAAAGTCCAGGGTATCGAGAGCCATGTCACCGGATAGCGTGACGCCAAGAATTCTGGCTCCAAAATCTGTGTGCAGCGGCTGAATGTCAGGTTTGCTCATTGATCGGGAGTGTAATCAGTTATGGAGTAACCGGTAAACGCGCTGCGGCGCATTAGCGTCTCTTAGTGGATGAGGCCATTTGGTACCAACTTAGCTGACGTCACACAGCGTACAGAATTGTATTTTACTCTCTGAAATCTTTTCCCTCTAGACTCAACTCCTTGGATATTTGGTAATCGATAGCCTTTAACGCGGATCGGACTTTTCATAACTGCTATTTTGTGGCGTAGAACATTCCCCAGCGCTGATTACTGACTCGTGTGCGTTCAATTTTTTGGAGCCAGTCATTCTTTAAACTGGTTCGATCCGACTGAGCGATGTCCAACGAGTTAATCGTATCAAGTTCCGTTTTGCAGAACTGGATGAAGTCTTTGGTCCGATCGATTGCTTCAATAATTCCAAATCCAGCGGCTTCCAACAGTTTTCGATAGTCTGAAACAGTACACAGGTGATAGCCCCGGCTTTTTACGTAAGTCGAGAAATCGCTCTGCCAGGGTTCTTCATCACAACAATAATCGGTAATCAGCAGTTTTCCCGATGGTTTTAGCGCAGTGTACAAAGTCGAGAACAGTTGCTGTTTGTCAGCTACGTGCAGAAATACATCTCTGCTATAGATGGCGTCATAGTAGTTTTGAGTACAAATGTCGAGGCAATTCTGATTTTTCAGTTGAACCTGCTTCTTAAGTTCTGTTTGTGCCAGACGTTCGCGTGCCAGTGCGAGCATGTTCTCAGAAAGATCAATAGCGTCAACATCAAGGCCGAACTCCTGCGCCATCAAAAACGCACTTCCGCCGAGGCCGCATCCCACATCGAGAACTCGTGCGTGGGCAGGTAGGTCGAGTTTTTTGATCAATCGGGTTGCGCAACGCACGCCTCCGGGGCTTACAAAATTAGTCCCGTAAACCGACTCGTATTTGAGTATCGAATCACGCGTATATTGGCCAGCATCCAAAAACGACTGACAAGCGTTAGCTGATTCATCCATTGGGGCCATGGTCCACCGCACCAAGGTGCTGTGAAAATGTTTCTGTTGCCATCAGATCGCGACAGCGGTTCAGTCGTCCTACCGCATAGGCCCAGAAATCATCCGCCGGATTTTTGTTGGCATGTTGCACGACACCCCAGAGCGTCCACAAGAGGTCGCACATGGCTTTGTACATGACCATTCGGCCTACATCGAAAGGTTCTGGCTCTTGACCAAAATAAGCCGACATGAAAATGCGTTCCTGTTCCGGTGAAAAAGCGCCTTCGACTGCTAAGTCCCCAAGGTCCCACATCGGGTCATTGTTTCCCGCATATTCAAAATCGATAATAAAGACTCGATCTCCATCATCGATGCAGTTTTCGACCATTGGATCGCAGTGGCAGGGTCGTTTGGGCAGGGGGTATGAAGAAAGGGCGGCGCGAACTGATTTCGCGCTATCGTGTACATCCGAATAGCCATCGGGTAGGTCAGCGTTCAACTGATCCAGTACGGCTAAGTACTGATCAATTTGTTCGAAGAGTTCAAATTCGCCCTCAAATAGCTGAGGACTATCGTGCAGTTGACGAAATGCTCGACCCGCTCTTTCCAGTACGCCCTTGTCTTTGAATTTTTCAATATCCAGGGTAACCGCATTTTCAATGTACCGCGTTACCATTGTGCCGGATTTGGCATCAAAGAAGATAATTTCTGCATTGACTCCCGCGTCAGATGCCACCTGGGCATTTTTTTCCTCGGCGGCTCGATCAATATAATCACCCGTGCCCTCGCCAGCGAGGCGCAGAACAAAGTCACCAGCTGGTGAGTTGACCCGGTAATTTATGTTGGTCAGGCCGCCGAGGCGTTCAACCGCAAGGTTTTCGGGGTTAAATTGTGCAAAGGGTTCAACGGTCGCTAGAGCATCCCTGAGAGTGTCATCCATCGCGTGATTTTCCTTTTTGAAAAGAGCTCTTGAGTAAAAACCGGGTCATTCAGCCGGCTACATCGAAACCTCACTAGGTTAAGGCGTGGTTGAGGTCTTGACGCTTTGCCGGAATGTGTTCAGCACTTCCTACTCTCTAGGTAAGAGATTATCAGGATCATAAAGGCCTTCGCAGCCCACTGCCTCTACTCTTATGGGAAACGGTTCATCAAAATACTCCAGCAATAGTTCGCGTCCCTGTTCAGCATAGGCTTTTGGCAGGTATCCCAGGGCGATATTTTTGCCAACAGAAGGGCCATAAGCGATGCTGGTGGCGTATGAGCGGCGTCCGATGTCATCGATCAGAACCTGGTTGGTGTCCGGATCCAGGACCGGCCATTGGCCCACCGGGTAGCGGGCGATCCCCTTCGAATCTATATTGTCGGTCATAACGACGGTGCAAAGATAAGCCGATTGAGATTCTCGTTCACGCTGCGCCAGATAGGCGCCTTTGCCGTGAAAATCTGCCGCTTTGACGCTAGGCCGAGCGAGTCCCGCCTCGACCAGGTTGTACTCGGTGAGAAGGTCCGCATTTTGCAGACGAAAGCTTTTCTCAAGGCGACGGGAGTTGGCATAAGTCTCTACACCCACCGGGGTTGCACCTTGCTCAAACACCAGATCCCATAGCGACAGGCCATAGCTGAACGGTACGTGCAATTCCCAGCCTGACTCGCCTACATAGGATATGCGAAACGCCAGCACCGGAATACCTCGCACGGTGATGTTTTTCGTAGTGGCGAAGGGGAAGTTGTCCGACTCGAGTTCATCGGGTTTGTCGGCAATGGCCTTAAGCATTTTTCGCGCCTTGGGCCCCCAAAGGCCCAGACAGGCCATATGGTCGCTACGATCTTCTATATAAACGTTCCAACCCTTATCCTGAGCCATGCGCTTAAGCCAGACGTAATCACGGTTGCCGGCATCTGCCCCGTCGACTATCCGAAACTTATCCAAGGCGAGGCGTAATACAGTCAGGTCTGCGCAGATACCTCCAGCGTGGTCCAGGAAATGGGTATAAATTCCTTTTCCCACGGCAGTGTTGCCACCGACCTTGGCAACGCAGGCATATTCCATCAAGGTTTCGGCATCTGGGCCGGTGACATCGTAGACGGCAAAGTGCGACAGGTTGATCATGCCGGCGTTATCCGACATGGCAAGATGCTCAGCGTTGGAAACCCGCCAGAAATGACGGTTATCCCATTCGTTTTCACGTACTGGCACTTTGTCTGCGTACTTCTCCAGCAGGTACTCATTAGACCCATACCCATGAGCCCGCTCCCAACCGGCGAGTTCCATGAAGTGGCCGCCGAGTTCCTGTTCTCGAGACCAGAACGGGCTTCGGCGCAGATTGCGACCTTTGCTATAGGGCTCTCGGTTGTGCACGGCCGGGTTATAGATTTTGAATGCGGTCTCGTAGCAGCGGTCGTAGATATAGGAGGGGGTCTTTTGCATCGGGTAGTAGCGGGCAACATCGATGCTATGCACATCCATCTCAGTAATGCCATCGGTCATCATGTCTACAAGAACCTTGGCGATTCCAGGTGCATCTTTCACCCAAACGGATTCGGCGTACCACAGTCCCCGGGTTTGAGGTGATTCACCGATTGACGGCCCTCCATCGGCGGTAACCTGTAACAGACCGTTGAAAGAATGTTTATCGTTCCAGCCGAGTTCTCCGAGTATTGGCGTCAGTTCCATCGCACGCTCGAGCGGTTCGATAATCTGTTCCATCTCAAGATCGCGCTGCGAAGGAGACCAGTGCGACTCGCCTTTTTCCAGCAGGTCTTTGGGGTGCACCAGTCGGGGGTTTTTTTCCTCGTAATAGCCCCATTCAATCTGCCCGCCTTCTGCCGTGTTTGGGTCACCGGTATCGCGAAGATAAGCCGAATTTCCCTGGTCGCGAAGAAGGGGGTAGCCGATTTCTTTGCCAGTTCCCTCAAACTCGTTATATGGGCCAAAAAAGCACAGCGGGTGATCCACTGGCATGATCGGCAGGTCCTCTTCGGCCATTTCGGCCACAAGTCGCCCCCACAATCCGGCACAAACCACAACCGCATCTGTAGCGATATGACTCCGGCTGGTTTCTACCCCCTTGATCCGTCCATCGACGATCTCCAGACCCGTTGCAGTGGTATTTTGAAATGCCTGTAACTCTCCACTGGCTACGGCCTGATCCACCAACTTGCCTGCTACGGTTTGTGAGCGGGGTATGACAAGCCCGGCATCGGGATCCCACATCGCGCCCTGGATCATGTCTTCTTCCAGCAAGGGCATTTTCTCCTTGGCTTCCTTCGCGCTGATCATCCTCACATTGGTACCAAAGGCTTTGCCGGAGCCCACTTTGCGCTTGAGTTCGGCCATGCGCTCGTCGTCATCATGGCGAGCGACCTCAAGTCCGCCCACCCGGCTGTAATGCCCCATCTCGTCGTAGAACGCTACGCTGTACCGCGTGGTGTAGCAGGTCATATTGTCGTGTGCGGTCATGTAGCAAAAGTCCGACGCATGCGAGGTAGAGCCGATATCCGTGGGAACCGATGATTTGTCGATACCCACAATATTTTTCCAACCTTTTGCGATCAGATGGTGCGCTACCGAGGCGCCGACAATGCCGCCAAGGCCAATGATGACGACATCCGCACTTTTGGGGAAACTGGCCATTTTTTACTCCATGATTGATCCGGATTGCCGCAGTACGCTACGGCAAATCTTGCATAGCGATACGGGGCGAGCGGCGCCTCGGTACTTGGGTTATTTTCACTAATTATGAGGCCGAAGGTTAAGTTGTCGGCCAGCAGAAAATCAACTCCATAGGCGTACTTTTTTTCGCACAAGTGACTCAGTTCTGCCACTTATCAACCACGCCAGGTGGTTGGGTTATGGCGTCAATAATGAGTTATGGCTCAACTGCCACATCCAGAAATTCTGCCCTGGCGTCCAAGTACTCACGTACCATCGAGGTTCGCGAAGATAGATATTGAGCCCACGGATCCTGTCGGCAGCACTGCCAACCCTAAATCTATACTCGAACCAATTCCGCGTGCGACTTGGTGCGGCTAGAATCACCACCTTCACAGCTGGCGCAGGGCATAATTTCGCGATTGAATGAGTCCGTCTCACCCTTTGGTATTTTGATCCGCGTAGCCTGGAGATAACCGACTCGGGGGTAAAGCTTGTCTTACGAAAATAACGATTGGCTTTATGGGGTGGGTCGATTTTCTCTGCTACAAACCCGGCCAGCGGCGACGGGTAGGCTAACCATTAAAACTGGTATACAATATACCAGTAATCAGTATTGGGACATTTGAATAATGAAAATCCATGAATATCAGGCCAAGGATGTACTCAGGCAGTACGGCGTGGCGGTTCCAAAAGGCCGCGTCTGTTTTAGTGTTGACGAGGCCATTGCCGTCGCGCAGGAACTTGGCGGGAGTAAATGGGTGGTTAAAGCCCAGATTCACGCCGGTGGCCGCGGCAAGGGCGGCGGAGTGAAACTCGCTGACAGTATTGCCGAAGTCCGTAGCCACGCCGGCGCGATCCTCGGCATGACTTTGGTGACCCATCAGACCGGGCCGGATGGCACTGAGGTTAAACGGTTATTGGTTGAAGAGGGAGTACCGATCAAGGATGAATTGTATGTCGGGATAGTAGTGGACCGGGCTTCGCAAAAGGTCGTTTTCATGGCCAGTTCCGAAGGTGGTACGGAAATTGAAACCGTCGCCGCCATCACGCCTGAGAAAATTCATAAGGTTATGATCGATCCGGGTACAGGACTGACCATGGATGACGCCCAATCTCTAGCGGGCGCTATTGGGATCCCAGATACGCTGCATGCAGAAAGTGGCAACATATTTCAGGGCCTGTATCAGGCCTTTTGGGACAAGGATGCCTCGCTTGCAGAGATCAATCCTCTGATTGTTACCGAGGATTCGCGCATCATGGCGTTGGATGCCAAGATCAATTTTGATGAGAACGCCATGTATCGTCATCCGGATCTGCAGGAGCTGCGTGATCTGGACGAAGAAAACGAGGATGAGCTCGAAGCCTCCAAGTTTGGTCTTAATTATATTTCTCTCGATGGCACGATTGGCTGTCTGGTAAATGGCGCCGGCCTGGCGATGGCAACCATGGATATCATCAAGTTGTATGGTGCATCGCCGGCAAATTTTCTTGATGTCGGTGGTGGCGCCACAACTGAGCAGGTTACCGAAGCATTCAAAATTATGCTTAAGAATGAAAACCTTAAGGCAATTCTGGTAAATATTTTTGGCGGCATCATGCGCTGCGATGTGATTGCTGAGGGGCTGGTGAACGCCGCCAAGGAAGTGAGCCTGTCGGTGCCGCTGGTAGTACGTCTGGAAGGCACAAATGTGGATGAGGGTAGAGCCATTCTGACTCGTTCCGGTATTGAAGTGATTAGCGCTACCACCATGGCCGATGCGGCTGAGAAAGTGGCCGCCGCAGCAGGGGTATAAAAGTATGTCGATTCTCATCAATAAAGATTCACGGGTTGTGACCCAAGGCATTACCGGCAAAACCGGAATGTTTCATACTCATCATTCCATTGCCTATGCCAATGGCAAGGATTGCTATGTTGCCGGTGTTACGCCCAAGAAAGGCGGACAGGTAGTAGAGGGAGTGCCTGTCTACAATACGGTTGCTGAGGCTAAGCAGGCCACCGGTTGCAATGTTGCGGTTAACTACGTGCCCCCGCCATTTGCCGCTGCTGCTATAGACGAGGCTGTGGATGCGGAAATGGACGTCGTGATCTGCATTACCGAAGGCATTCCCGTCAAGGATATGATTCGCACTCGTGACCGCATGCGCGGATCCAACACGATTCTGATAGGCCCGAATTGCCCGGGTGTTATTACGCCTGAAGAGCTTAAGATCGGCATCATGCCCGGTTATATTCACAAGAAAGGACGCATCGGGGTGGTTTCCCGGTCGGGCACGTTAACCTACGAAGTCGTGGATCAGTTGAGCAAACTGGGCATGGGTCAATCGACCTGTGTCGGCATTGGTGGGGATCCAGTCAATGGCCTAAAACATGTCGATGTCATGAAGATGTTCAACGACGATCCCGAGACCGATGGTGTTGTCATGTGTGGCGAAATCGGTGGCACCGATGAGGAAGCCTGTGCTGAATGGATAGCTGACAATATGACTAAACCGGTAGTCGGATTTATTGCTGGGGTTACCGCGCCTCCTGGTAAGCGCATGGGTCACGCCGGCGCCATTATTGCCGGTGGCAAGGGCACTGCAGATGAGAAAATCGCAGCGCTTGAGGCGGCTGGTGTAAGCGTGACCCGAAACCCATCGGACATGGGTAAATTGATGCTCGAAATGCTATCTCAGTAAAGTCTGGAATCATCAAGTCGAAAGTTTTAGCATGTGTTTGTGGCTCAGAATCCGTATTTTGATCAGTTTATTACCAATATTAAACAAAGGTATAGGCGATATTTAGGTTTTAAAGAACCAAAAATCTCTCCATTAAATGCCCTGATTACATTCTGAATTTGTCGCTTTACTTTCTCCTGGTATGTGGTATACAGTATTCCTAGAATCCCGAAAAGTGTTGCGCTAATCTGAAGATCTACAAGGGTGCATTGACGGTCGCGGCACGCGCGAGGAACGTGCTGATATCAGAAATAAACTTGGCGATGTGCCTTTTTCCAAGTTTGGCCTAATGATTGGTGGATATGGCGAAGAGGTTATCGAGGCGAGCCAGATTCACCCGGCAATGCAGCGTGCACGAGAAGCGATTGCCAAGACGGGAAAGTGCGCTGTGGTCAATGTCTGGGTCGACCCCAACGAGTACGCACCGGGCACCAAAGCTCAGACCATGTACAAGTAACTATTCATTTACGACTTCGATAGTCTTAACAAGAAGAGAAAACCAATGTCACAACCACTTAACGGTATAAGAATTCTGGATTTCACACATGTTCAGTCTGGGCCCACTTGCACTCAGTTGCTCGCATGGATGGGTGCCGATGTGATCAAGGTAGAGCGCCCCGGTGTTGGTGATGCTACTCGAAAGCAGCTTGTGGATGTGGAAGGGGCCGACAGTCTCTACTTCACCATGCTTAATCACAACAAACGCTCCCTGACTCTTAATTCCAAGAACCAGGCAGGTAAGGAAGTGCTTGAACGGCTGGTAAAAGAATGTGATGTGCTGGTGGAAAACTTTGCCCCAGGGGCACTTGACCGAATGGGATTTGGCTGGGAGCGTATCCAGGAACTTAATCCCCGCATGATTATGGCTTCAGTTAAGGGTTTTGGGCCGGGACCTTACGAGGATTGTAAAGTTTATGAAAATGTGGCGCAGTGTGCGGGCGGGTCTGCATCCACCACCGGCTTTCACGATGGTTTGCCTATGGTAACTGGTGCGCAGATTGGCGATTCCGGCACCGGCTTGAATCTTGGGTTCGGCATTCTGGCGGCGTTGTTACATCGGGAGAAAACGGGCCGTGGGCAACGTGTACTTGCCGCCATGCAGGATGGGGTGATTAACCTGTGTCGGGTAAAGTTGCGAGATCAGCAGCGTTTAAAAGCGGGCCCTTTGAAGGAATACTCACAGCATGGTGAGAACATACCATTCGGTGAGGCTACGCCGCGCGCCGGCAACGACTCGGGTGGTGGGCAACCGGGCCGTATCCTAAAGTGCAAGGGATGGGAAGCCGATCCGGACGCCTATACCTACTTCATTACCCAGGCCGCCGTTTGGAAAAATATATGTGACGTCATTGGCAAACCCAACTGGAAGGAAGACCCAGACTACGCAACGCCAGACGCGCGTCTGCCGCGCTTGAATGAAGTTTTTGGTGCGATTGAGGATTGGACCATGACCAAGACCAAGTACGAAGTCATGGAAATATGTAATCCACTGAATATCCCGGTGGGACCGATTCTTTCAATGAAGGAGATTGCTGATGAGCCGTCGTTGCGTGCAACCGGCACTATCGTCGAATGTGATCACCCTGAACGCGGGCCGTACCTTTCGGTCGGGAGCCCGGTAAAGCTTTCGGATAACGCTGTTACCGTAACCCGTTCACCCCTGCTTGGCGAGCATACCGATGAAGTATTGTCCCAGGTGTTAGGATACAGCGACGAGGAAATCGCATCTTTCAGGGAAGCTGGCGCAGTTTAAGAATACGTTGCACGCGTCATATGTCTGCAGGTGAACTTATGAGTGATATCAAACTGGCCCCGATCGGCGTAGCTCAGGCACTCAAGGATCAGGTCTATTCGATGTTGAAAGACGCGATTACCGAGATGGATATTTATTCCACACCTGAACCGCCCAAACTGGATGAAAGAAGGCTGGCAGAAGAACTGGGTGTCAGCCGTACGCCGGTGCGTGAGGCTTTATCGCGGCTGGAGCAGGAGGGGCTGGTCAGGAACGTGCCCCGGCGTGGTACTTATGTCGTGCGCAAGACCAAGGAGGAAATCCTGGAAGTAGTCTGTGTGTGGGCCGCACTGGAAAGTATGGCGGCGCGACTTGCCACTCAGAATGCAAGCGAAGCAGAGATCAGCAAACTGCGTAAGATGTTTGCGAGCTTTGATGACAAGGAGGAAGCCCGGGCACACATCGATGAATATTCGGATACGAATATAGAGTTTCATAAAACCATTATGGCGCTCAGTAAGTGCGCCCTGATTCAGACCATGGCCAGCAACCTGTTTTTGCATATGCGATCAATACGTGTTCAGGCGGTAAAGGAACATAATCGATCTGACCAATCGGTGATTGATCACATGCGCATCATTGAAGCTTTGGAGCAGCGCGACGCCGACAAGGCCGAGCGGCTGGTGCGGGAGCACGCCATGAGCCTCAGCAAGCATATTGAAGAGTACGCGAAATACCTGGATTAGCACTGCGGCGTAGCTGCCGATTGCTTTGTTGTGCTCGTCATTTCTATCCTTACGAGGGGGCCATTACCACCTGAGAGGCTTCTAACTTCCTGACAATCATGCCTGCCGTCAGCTAACGCTGGGGAGCATTAGAGGCGTCTAATGCAAGGACGATAGACGATATAAAAATTAAGTCTGGGGTCTTAGTGGTCAGGCCCGTGGATGTCGCGAAATCTCTGGTCAAGGTGTGTAGCCATGTCGTGGCCCGCCGGACCGATGGCGACCAGCGCCTCGCTCATGACTGAACCCGACCCCTGGTATGGCGTGATCTTCAATCGGCCTCCGGCATACTGCACTTGCGCTATCTCGTTGCAGTGCTCAAGTCGCACCAGACCCTTCAATCGATGAACACATGGATCAAGGTGGCGTAGCGCTTTGCGCAAGCGCTTCTCTTCAATAACGCCAGTGAGTTCTAAGGTCCAACGCTCAAACTCGCGCTCATGGCTTTGGTCGGGGATTGATTCGAGCATCGCCTGCGCTAAATTTTCGCTGGATCGGCATGACGGTTGTCTCGCCACTTCCAAGGGCAACTTCGAATCCACCGTTGGAAATAATCGGGCCTTAGGGTTTTGCTGTTGCAGAAGAGTTGTAACGCTTGACTGCTTGGTCTCATCCACCAGGTCGCACTTATTCAATAACAGCAAATCACTTTGTTGTACTTGGCGCACGACAACGGGTCCAACGTCATGATCACTTAACCAGTCGCTGATGGTTGCACAATCGACCAGGCAGATAACATTTTCCAGACTGAGGTCCGGCTCTGCCTTGGCGATGTTGTAGAGTTTGGCGGGCTCAGCCACACCGCTGGCTTCAATAATCAACCAGTCTGGTCGGCGTGGCGCATCCAGTACCGAGCACAATGTAGTAACTAAACTGCCCCCCAGGGTGCAGCAAATGCAACCGTTGGCCAGGGTAATGGTATCGGCAGACTGGCTTTCGATCAGGGCATCGTCGATAGAAATTGAGCCGAAATCATTGACCAGGATAGTGATTGCCAGCTCATTGGGGTTGCTGAGCAGTTGGTTGATAAAGGTGGTTTTGCCGGCACCCAGGTAGCCGGTGATGATACTGACCGGTAGCGGGTCACCGGTCATAGATCAGTAAACGCGGTACCGCCGACCATAGTGCCTAACACATTTATTTTGTTGAGTTCTGCCGCGCCTACCTCGTAGGGGTCAGCATCCAAAATGGCAAAGTCCGCGCGCTTGCCTGATTCAATCGAACCGATCTCTTGGTCAAGATGCAGGCTACGCGCGGGTCCCAGCGTTATTGCGCGCATGGCTTCATCTAAAGTGATGCGCTCCATGGGACCCAGCACCTGGCCACTGCCTGTCAGTCGGTTAGCAGCACACCAAGCTACTGTCAGGGGCCCCATGGGAGTGACCGGTGCGTCGGAATGAATCGAAAGGTTGACGCCTTCATCCAGCGCGGTGCGACAGGCATCCATCCGTGAGGCGCGCTCTGGACCCATAGTGATATCCCGATGCTGATCTCCAAAGAAAAAGATGTGATTGGCAAAAAGATTAACGCCAAGTCGGAGTGCCGCCATCTGATGAAACTGGCTGCGGTCGGCCATTTGGCAATGCTGCAGGGTGTGCCGGTGGTCTGGTCGCGGATGGTGAGTTAATGCCTTTGCAAAAGCTTTAATGGCGAGTTCTGAGGCAGCATCACCGTTTACATGGACATGCACCTGCAGGCCTTCACTATTGAGCGTGTCCACCATATCGAAAAGCGCCTCAGGTGCAATATTCCAGATACCGTGATTTGGTCCACGATAGTAACCGGGCCATTTGAGTTGTGCAGTGAACCCTTGGATTGATCCGTCTGTCATTAATTTCACCAGGCCCAGCCGCAGCTTATCGTTGCGAGTCGCTGCAATCTCCTTGGCTCGCTGAGCGATATCACCGGGTGTTCCAGAATGGCCACTGAGTGCCGGCACCAATCGCAGGGGATATTCGTCGGAAAGAGTGGCTTCGTTGAGTTGCCTGATATCCTCATCCAGAAGATCATTAAATAGATCTGTTGCGGTTGTGACTCCGCACCGTCGCGCGACTCGGCCATAGGCTTCAATACTCTGTGTGCTGTTGCCGAATTCCCGAAGGTTAATCTTGAGCCGACGCATCAGCGGGAACATGGCAGCCAGCTCCTGCAGCTCACCATTGGGGCTACCGTCATCGTCCAGCAGTACCCCCTCGATGTCGCTGTCCGGGCCGTAACCGACCATGGCAAGTGCTACAGAGTTCACAGTCATCAGGTGAAAGTTGGAGTGCCAAACCACAATTGGTCGAGTTGACGACACTCGATCCAGGTCATGTCGATTCAATCGTTTTTCATTGAAGAAGATTGGATCGAATCCCCAGCAGATCAGCGGCTCATCAGTCCCAGTCAGCGCCTTTTCACTTTCTGTCAGTCGGATAGCGAGGTCTTTGATATTGTAGATTCCACGCCAATATTTTCCGTTAGGGTCTTCGCGATCGTGGAATCCCACATAGGTATACCGCCAGATGCCGCCTGCCATCATGTGGCTATGCCCCTCGACGAAGCCGGGCAGCAAAATACTGTCACCGAAGGTATCGTCTAGCGGAAAGTCACCCCAACTGCTGACTTCCTCCAAACTCCCCGTAGCGAGTACGCGACCATCTCGGACTAAAACATGAGTGGCAAATGGCATCGAGGGGTTCATCGTTACCACCCGCCTGGCAGATAGAATGCGCGCGTTATCCGTCAATATAAGATACTCCCGATAAAGATAAAGCCGACCATTGATCTGGCTGTCGGCTCGATGGTCTGTGCCGGGTAACTGGTTGGCTATTGGCGACCTTATTTTAGGCTATGATATGTGCCCTTTTCCAAATGGGGAAAAGGGTATTCGAAACGACACCAAATTATAGGAGGTTGGAGGATGAAGAGGATTATGCTGGCCGCAGTTGCGGCGACCATGATGTTGTCCGGAATCGCTGTCTCCAGTGCTGATGGGGGGACGCTGGTTCTCGCGACTACCCAGAAACCGAGACATCTGAACCCGGCCGTGCAGTCTGGAATTGCCACGGCTGTACCCGGCACGCAAATATTTGCCACACCAGTGCGGTTTGATGAGAACTGGAACCCTCAGCCCTATCTCGCTGAGTCCTGGGCTTTCTCTGACGATGGCATGGCATTGACGCTTAACTTGCACAAGGGCGCCACTTTTCATGATGGGCATCCGATCACATCGAAGGATGTGGCTTTTTCCATAGAAACCATAAAAGCGAATCATCCGTTTAAGACCATGTTCGGTCCAGTAGAGGCGATTGACACGCCTGACGATCACACAGCGGTGTTGCGCCTATCTGCCCCGCATCCGGCTTTGTTGCTGGCCTTATCGTCAGCGTTGGGTGTGATTATTCCAGAGCATATTTATGGTGATGGACAAGACCCCAAAGCGCATCCGAGAAACAGTGATACGGTGGGTTCGGGGCCATTTAAGTTGGCTGAGTTCAAACCCGGTGAGCACATCATTCTCGAGAAGAACGAGAACTTTTTTCTTGAGGGTTATCCCAAGTTGGATCGGATCATTATCAAGAACTACAAAGATGTGACCAGCATGGTGCTGGCAATGGACAGCGGTGAAGTCGATATGTTGCCGTTTCTTGCTGGTACCCGGGATATCGCCCGGCTACGCAAGAACGCTTCTATAGAGGTTACGGATCAGGGCTATGCTGCAGTTGGACCGATCAACTGGCTGGCGTTCAATACCAAGCATGAGATCTTCAAGGATGTGCGGGTGCGCCAGGCGGTTGCTTATGCTATTGATCGCGATTTTATTGTTAATGCCTTACATAGCGGATTTTCTACCGCGGCGACAGGTCCGATTCACCCGGGAAGCCCGTTCTTTGCACCCGGTGTGGAGTCCTACGCCCTCGATCTGGACAAAGCCGCAGCATTACTTGATGAGGCCGGTTATCCTGCCGGATCTGATGGAGTGCGTTTTTCGGTCGAGCTTGATTACATCCCCGCCTTTGCTGAGCAGCAGAAGAGCGTCGCTGAGTATCTGCGACCACAACTGAAAAAAGTAGGCATAGCGGTTGAGCTCAGAGCCAGCCCAGATTTTCCGTCTTGGGCCAAACGCGTGTCTTCGCACGAGTTTGAGCTCACCATGGATATCGTCTTTAACTGGGGTGACCCGGTAATCGGCGTGCATCGCACCTATGTCTGTAGCAATATTCGACAGGGAGTTATCTGGTCTAACACGCAGAGTTACTGCAACGAGGAAGTTGACGCGTTGCTCGACGCTGCAGGAAAAGAAATAGACCAGGCAAAACGACAAGCGCTTTACCGACAGGCTCAGCAGATTATCGTTGACGAAGTGCCGCTGGCTTTTCTAAATACTCTGCCGTATCACACGGCATATAATAAGAACAAGGTCGGAAACCCGCCGCTCAGCATCTGGGGTGCAATGGCTCCATTGGACAAAGTTACGGTCCAATAAATCTTTTTGAAAGCCGGGGCAGCCCAGTGTTGCCCCGGCTTTGTATTGTGGGAGCAAGTTATGAGTCTCATTTGGCTCATCGGCAAGAGGTTGTTGTATGCTGTTGCGCTGATTACGGCGGTTCTGGTTCTTAATTTTTCTTTGCTGCATCTTGCACCGGGCGATCCAGCCGATGTCATTGCGGGTGAGATGGGTGGTGCAACAGCAGAACTGCTGGCCGAGATACGCGCCCTTTATGGCCTGGATAAACCATTTCTGGTGCAGTTGGGCATGTATCTCCAACGTGCCTATCAGGGCGATCTGGGGATGTCGTTTTATTACAATCTGCCCGTCGTCGATCTAATATTGCAGCGCTTGCCGGCGACCATTCTGCTGGTCTTCACAGCTCTTATTTTTGCTACCGTCGGTGGCACAGTACTCGGTGTGCTGGCCGCTCGTAAGCCCGGTGGCTTTACCAGCTCAATGGTGACCCTGTTGTCTCTGGTTGGCTATGCAGCGCCTATCTTCTGGACTGGCCTGATGTTGATTATTCTGTTCGGAGTGGTGATTCCATTTTTCCCGATATCAGGGTTATACAACGTTGCCAAGATGGCGACCGGTCTATCATGGGTGGTGGACATTGCGCACCACCTGGTTTTGCCGAGCTTTACCCTGGGGGTGGTATATCTTGCGCTGTATAGCCGCCTGACCCGCGCCAGTATGCTGGAAGTCATGCAGACCGATTACGTCAGAACTGCCCGGGCCAAAGGCGCCCATGAGCGTACTGTTTACCTTCGCCATGCTTTGCGCAATGCCATATTGCCGGTGGTCACGATGGCAGGCCTTCAGTTCGGCTCGCTGATCTCCGGCGCCGTGTTGGTAGAGACTGTCTTCAATTGGCCGGGTCTTGGCACACTGGTTTTCGAGTCGGTAATTGCGCGCGATTATCCTACTGTGTTGGGTGTGCTGTTCTTTTCGGCCACGCTTGTCATAGCCGCAAATCTGGTGACCGATCTGGTGTATCGCATGATTGATCCCAGAATCCGGTTGCGGGACTAGCCATGGCGGCGGTTGAATCAACCACCAGATCCCCGAGAGCGCGACGGCCCGGCGCTGATGCGTGGGAGATATTCCGTAACAGTCCAACGGCTATGCTTGGCCTGGTGTTGATTCTTTTGATCAGTGTTCTTGCAATCATTGGCCCGCTGGCATACCCGGTGGATCCTTTCGAGATTATCTGGGCGCCTATGTCAGCACCTGGCACAACAGAACGTGCGCTACTGGGTACAGATTACCTGGGCCGGGATATCCTTGCCGGCCTGTTAGTGGGCGCAAAAGCCACCTTGATTGTTGGCCTGACTGCCGCGGCGCTCACTGTGATTATCGGACTTGTTATTGGCGCCCTCGCGGGTTTTTATCTTGGCATGATCGACGAGATTCTGATGCGGGTAACGGAGTTTTTTCAGGTATTGCCGCCACTGCTTTTCGCCATGGTGTTAGTGACCATGTTGTCGCCCAGTCTGTGGGTGGTGGCGGTTTCTATTGGAGTTGTAAGTTGGCCATCCACGGCCCGCCTTACCCGATCAGAGTTTCTGCGTATACGCAATCTGGAGTACGTCACCGCTTCCCGTGCATCTGGAGTCCGCCAGGGTTATATCATCTGGCAGGTGATTTTGCCCAATGCGTTGCCACCGCTTATTGTCTCGGCAACTTTGACTATCGGCACCGCCATTCTGTTTGAAGCAGGCTTGAGTTTCCTTGGCCTGTCTGACCCCAATGTGATGTCCTGGGGACTGATGATCGGTTCGGGTAGAGAATATCTACTCGATGCTTGGTGGATAGTCACATTGCCAGGAGTGATGATATTTCTTACAGTGCTAGGCGTCAGCCTGGTTGGGGATGGTTTGAATGATGCGTTCAACCCCAAACTGCGGCGTCGCTGAATGATGTCGGTACTGAAGGTTGACCACCTTTGTGTTGATTATCGTAGCCGTACCGGACACATACGGCTGGTTGACGATATCAGTTTCGATATCCAACCCAACAAGACCCTGGCTATCGTTGGGGAATCGGGCTGTGGAAAGAGCATGACGGCTTTGGCAATGATGCGGCTGTTACCTGACGGCGCGACTATCACCAAAGGCGTGATCACCCTGCAAGGCACTTCACTGACTGATCTTCCCGAGGCTCAGATGCGTGATATTCGCGGCGCATCAATGTCGATGATATTTCAGGAGCCAATGACCTCGTTGAACCCGGTGTTTAGTGTGGGAGAGCAGATCGCAGAAGCGCTGCGTCTGCATACTGATCTGGACAAGAAACATATACAGGATAAAGTTCAGACGCTGATCGGATCAGTTGGCATTTCGGATGTTGGCCAGCGTTCATCAGCCTATCCCCATGAGTTATCAGGGGGTATGCGTCAGAGAATCATGATTGCAATGGCGCTGGCCTGCAGTCCTAAAGTGCTTATCGCTGATGAGCCTACTACCGCGTTGGATGTGACTGTACAGGCGCAGATATTTTCACTGTTGAGAGATCTGCAAGCCCGGACCAGCACTGCCATTGTGCTCATTACTCACGACATGGGTGTTGTTGCAGAGATGGCTGATGACATTATCGTGATGTATGCCGGCCGACTTGCGGAGCGCGGCTCTGTGGAAGCTGTACTCTCACGACCAGCCCATCCCTACACGCGAGGGTTGATCGATTGTGTACCTCATCTTCAATTGGGGTCAAATATTTCCCACAAGCCGGTGACCGAGATTCCCGGAGTAGTACCGGCCCTTCAGACTATTGGAGCCGGCTGTCCTTTTGCCAGCCGGTGCGGGCTATCGGAAGAAAGGTGTGAAGCTGCGATGCCAGAACTATCAGAGGTTAGGCCATCTCATCAAGTCGCTTGCTGGAATAGTCAAGAGGCATAACCCAGTGATCAACCAGGCGCTACTGACAGTCCAGGATCTCGAGGTAGAGTTTGCTTCAAAGGGCGCATTGGGCCGAAACAAGCACGTGGTTAAGGCGGTTAACGGGGTGAGCTTCTCCATCAACAAGGGTGATACCTTCGGGATCGTCGGCGAATCCGGATCTGGTAAGACGACCACCGCTCTTGCAATTATGCGCCTGGTGCGAGCCACCAAGGGGAAAGTCAGCCTGGGCGATATGGTGTTGACCGATTTACAGGGTGAGGCCTTGCGTCGAGCCCGGCAGCGTTTTCAGATGGTATTTCAGGATCCGTTCTCTTCATTGAATCCTAGGCTTCGTGCTAGAGATGTCGTCGCCGAGCCTTTGGCGATGCTGGATAAATCTAACAAAGACAATGCAAGGGAGCTCGAAGAGGTATTTGCTCAGGTCGGTTTACGGCCCGAGCAAATGGATCTTTTCCCACACCAGTTTTCGGGCGGGCAGCGCCAACGGATAGCACTGGCCCGTGCTCTGGTGACAAGACCAGAGTTGATTGTCTGTGATGAACCGGTTTCCGCCCTGGATGTAGCGATTCAGGCGCAAATTCTCAATTTGTTAAAGCGGATTCAGCACGACCTGGGTGTGACCTATCTTTTCATCAGCCATGACTTGGGCGTGGTGCAGTACATATGTGACTGGATTGCTGTCATGTATCTGGGACAGATAGTCGAAGTGGCGCCGCGCGCATCTCTTTTCAGCTACCCGTTGCATCCCTACACGCTTTCACTTCTGTCGGCAGTGCCCAGCGCCTCACCGGGCACCAAGGCATGGAAAGCCATCACACTCAAGGGTGAGCCGCCCAGTCTTATTAATTTGCCTACGGGATGCATCTTTGCTGACCGTTGTCCGGTAATGCAGCCCGAGTGTCAAAAATCTCCGCCCGCTCTGCAAGAGTTGCCCGATGGCAGACGGGTTGCGTGCCATTTCGTTGAAGAAAAAGAAGGCACGGTTCAGAACACGCTGACCGGCGGACTGGAAATGATTAACGTATTGGTCTGAATCGGGCGCCTGTCATTGCGCAATGACTGCAAGACACCAGCTGACCTTTCTAGGCGCTTGGATCATTCACAGATCATGTAGTACTTGCGTAAGGTTTCAGTAATTTCCCAAATACATTGGGTTCCCTTGGCGATAAAGAAGGTATCACCCGCTGTAAAGGTGTCGGACGAGCCATCGGCATTGGTCAGGGTGACCGATCCGGATAGAACCGTCATCATTTCATGCGCGGGATAGGCATCGATTTCCTCGCGACACGGAGCGCATTCCCAAACACCGCTTAGAGTCGAGCCGTCTTCGGTTTGGAAAAAAGTATGGTTTACCTCCCGCTTATCGGCAGTGGTGAAAGCATCCTGACCAGTGAAATCGGATGGCTGCATTCCGGTAGCGGGCTCGCCATCCGGTAAAAGTCGAAATACCTTAGTTGTCATGTGGGCTCCTTGCAGTTATTGCTGTGTATTAAATCAAATGGTTTCTTGGGGTATTAGCTGTCTTGGGCGAGTACGCGGTCTAAACTGTTGGCAAAAGCCATTCGATCACTTTTGCTGAAAGAATCCGGCCCACCTGTTTGCACCCCGGTGCTTCGCAGATTATCCATAAAATCCCGCATATTGAGTGTTTGACCAATATTTTCTTTTGTATACCTTTCGCCCCGTGGATTCAGAACAATGCAGTCTTTAGCGACAAGCTCAGCCGCTAAAGGAATATCCGCTGTTATGACGATGTCACCTTTATTCGAATTTTCAACGATGTAGTTATCTGCAACATCAAATCCTGATGCAACCTGGACTGATCGAATATATCGGGATCGTGGCGTTTCCAGTAGCTGATTTGCTACCAAGATCATGTTGGTCTTGGTCCTCTCGCAGGCTTTATACAATATCTCTTTGATGACTTTGGGGGACGCATCCGCATCAACCCAGATCTGCCTCGAGCTAGAATTGGCTTTTTCATTTATTGGGGTCTGCATTGTGGTGCCATGATATCAAGTTAAACCGATTAAGTTTGAAATGAGCCAGGCGTATCTTAGGTGCGCTCGAAAAATCCAGCCATGAGATAGTTGACCAGACAGCCAAAAACAAAAAGTAGAAATGGAGGCCCAAGGAGTGACAAACTCCCCTTCGCATAGTCATCGTTTTGCACGAACTACCCAAGACCGGTACGGGTAAGATTGGCCGACAGCTTCTGAAAGCCGGGTATGGTGAGCAAATCTCTCAATCAACTGACTGAAACAACCAGCAACCCTCGTGTTCGATAGCACTCCTCGGTCGCGTTTGGCGAGAGGTGCAGTATCATAGTCCGCCTGACTTCTTGAGATTCAGTGGATCAACGCAATGCCCGATACCGAACAGACCCCTGGCAAGGGCGCAGGTGCTTACCGGCTGCCGGATTCTGACTATGTCGGCGAGGGCTGGACGCCGGTCCAGCCTGGAACTGACCCAGTGCTCTACGGTCATGTCGACATTGCACCAAAGGGTAAATTTGAGGTCCGCAGCTATCAGACCTTCACGCTGACTTATACCGTCGGGCGCTTCGGGCTCGACGATACTGGAGCGATTCGCGTCGTCTTCCGGGCGATGGGCGATACCGCAACCATGCAGACCACGGATCCGACTACCGACAACTATGTCTCGGCGACCGCGAGCAACGGCGCCACCCTATCAGTAAACTATGCCCGTCGTGGCATGAGTGCCCGCCCACGCTGGAAGTCGCTGACCGTCAACGTCTCTGGCGGCTATATGCGAGAGGGCGACACGATCACTATTGTCTTTGGCGATACCAGTCATGGCTCGAACGGACTCAAGCTACAGACTATGGTCGAGACCGATTTCGAGTTCAAGGTACTGGCGGATGTCTGCGCGGTCGGGCATTTCGTGCCGATTCCGAATACGCCGACTATCGATATCGTCCCGGGTGGTCCGGTAGTCTGGCGCGCGGTGCTCTCAAGCCTGCGTCGGCCCGCCGAGCGCTTCCAGTTCGGTCTTAAGGCGGAGGATTGCTGGGGTAACCCGACGGGGCTTGCCCAAGGCAAGTTTCGTTTCGAGACGACTTTGTCGGTGAACTGCCTGCCCGAGATCTTCGATTACCCGCTCGGTGAGCGCTCCATCAGTTTTGAGGGGTTGAGCGTCGATGAACCCGGCGAGCTGCGCATTACAGTGTTGGACCGGGAGAGTGGCGACCTGGTTGCCAGATCTCATCCGATGCAGATTCGCAGCGGTCAGTACGGCGGCTACTGGGGCGATCTGCATGGTCAGTCAGGTGAGTCAATCGGTATCGGTACATCGCGAAGTTATTTCACCTTCGCCCGCGATTGCGCCTTTCTCGATCTCACCGGCCACCAGGCCAACGACTTCCAGGTGAATAACAAGTTCTGGGCTTACCTGAATAACCTTTCTGCCGAGTTTCTCAACGAGGGCCGTTTCGTCACCTTTCCGGGATACGAATGGTCCGGCAACACGGCCGTTGGCGGTGACCGTAATGTGTACTTTCGCACCGAAGGGCGTCAGATTCGCCGTTCGTCGCATGCGTTGTTGCCCGAACGTGAGGACATCGACACCGACGCACCCAATGCCAACTTGCTGTTCGAGGCATTGAAGGATGAGGATTGCGTTATCTACGCCCATGTAGGCGGCCGGTATGCCGATATCAGCTACGCCCATGATCCGAAGCTTGAACGCTCTATGGAGATCCATTCAGCCTGGGGCACCTTTGAATGGTTGCTGACGGACGGCTTCCCACTTGGCCATAGGAGTGGTGTTGTCTGCAACAGTGACGGGCACAAGGGTCGTCCGGGGGCGAGCTATCCAGGGGCCTCGATGTTTGGCGCCTATGGCGGACTCACTTGTTTTTTTGCCGAGGAGCTAACGCGCGATAGTATCTTCGAATGCCTGCGTCGGCGTCACCACTATGGGACGACTGGGACGCGGCTTCATCTTGATGTACGCGCTGTTCTGCCGACGAGTGGGAAACTCTTTGACGAGGACCCGAAGGCCTTTCCTGATACAACCTTTGAGGTGGTTACGGAAGTGATGATGGGCGATATCGTCCAGACTGACGACGACTATGTGACACTCAAGGTCGAAGTCTCGGCCCAGAGTCCGATCGAGCGAATAGAGATTCGCAACGGTATGGATGTGCTGAAGACGGTCCGGGGTTTTTCGAAAGGTGATCTCGGTGATCGCATCCGGGTGGTTTGGAGCGGTGCCGAATACCGCGGCCGTGGTCGTGAGACCAGCTGGAAGGGTCAGGCCAGCTTCAGCGGGGCATCGATTAAGCGGATGGAGAAGATCAACGCCTGGAACCATGAGCGGAAACTGGAGCAGCGCGGTGACGACACCATCGTCTTCGATGCCATCACAACCGGTAACTTTGGCGGTTTCGATGTATGGCTCGACGATACGGCGGGCGCTTCCCTTAATGTCGAGACCAATCTCGGCATTTTGCAGGTACCGCTCTCGGCAATCGGGATTGAGGATGTAACGATGAATGCGGACGGTCTTGAGCGGAAGATCCGTGCTTTTCGATTGCCGGAGGAAAACCCACACCGCGCCATCAAGACAGAACTCGAAATTCCGCTAAAGACCGATGCTGACAGCCCGCTTTGGGTCTGCGTGACAACGGAAGACGGTTTTCAGGCCTGGAGCAGTCCGATCTACGCGTTCAAATAGGATTTGCGAGAAGGATAGCCTATGCTATGCCGGATGCATTAGC